>Ga0315903_10000562_pt1 | contig 56266 bp, 59 predicted proteins | sample LakEriMetagenome_7_FD_203524 | JGI IMG/M metagenome (GOLD analysis project Ga0315903, IMG submission 203524) | Freshwater fungal communities from buoy surface, Lake Erie, Ohio, United States - Buoy 2 MA119 | ecosystem: Environmental > Aquatic > Freshwater > Lake | place: USA: Lake Erie, Ohio... | reverse complement strand
TTTTTTTCCATTTTGTATCAGGCACTAAACCTTTTTTTTCTTCATCAAACTCTTTAAAAGTTAACTGACCAAAATTAAATTTTCTAATTGTCTCTGCTATACGATCAACTCCAAGTAACCTTGCAATTTCATAAATATAAATATCGCAAGATTTTTTTATTGCATCTCTTAAATTAACTTTTCCATGACCTCCATCTTTCCAGCAATAAAATTCTTGTCCATATAACTCAATTTTTCCACCACAAAAATGAGTATAATCTTGATCGACAATTTTATTCTCCAAAGCCGATAACGCTATAATAGGCTTTATTACTGAACCTGGCGAATACTGCCCTGATAAAAATTTATTCACTAATGGTTTTCTCTCATTTTTTAATAATTCATTAAATTCTGGTTGTGCAATCCCAAATGCAAATTTGTTAGTGTCAAAGGATGGTGTTGAAACGCAGGCTAAAATTTGCCCTGTTTTTACATCCATAGCAACGGCAGATCCTGCAAAACCTCTAAGTTTTTGGTATGTTAGTTTTTGAAGTTCCAAATCAAGGGAAGTTTTTAAAGGGTTACCACTAACTCCATCTACAAATTCTACGGTTCTAACAGCTCGCCCCGCTGCATTAACTTCAAACCGAGTAAAACCAGGTGTACCAATTAATTCTCTATTTAAAATTTTTTCAATTCCAAGTTTTCCAATCTTTATACCAGGCGTTCTAAACAAATCATCCTTTTGGTTTTGTAAATCATTTTCATTGGGAGCACCCACGTAGCCTAAAACATGGGCAAATTCGTAAGGGTAATTATAATGGCGTTCCATCGAAATGAATGGTTGGACACCATTTAAAATAAATAAATTACTATTTATTTTTGAAAATTCTGACCAAGTTAAATTTTTACCTATTACGTAAGGTTGAAATTTTCTAAGTTTATTAAAATCATTTTTAGTTTTTTCAATTACATCACTGTCTAATCTTAAAAATTTATTAAGTGCGCTTAGGACAAAATCAAGATCTGTAACATCTCCTTTAATAAGTGCAATTCTATAAAGCTGACGGTTTTCAGCAATCTTATTATTAAACCGATCTAAAATTAATCCTCGCTCTGCTGCAATCTTCCATTCTTTAAAACGATTACGATCGGATAAAACAGAATATTTATTTTTTTGAAATACTTGTAACCATAAAAGTCTAAGACCAATTAATCCAAAAAAAGTATACTTAACCGTTGTTAAAATTGCTTTTCTTCTATTAATTACACTTGGTTTTGTTTGATAACCCTCTTTTGGTCTATGTTTGAAAAGCTTCATAAAAATATAGACAATATAACACCAAAATGTTAATTCAGCACACTTTTTGGAGGTAAGCAAATATTAAAATTGAAGTTAAAAATGACAATCTAGAGCAAGCTCTTAGAGCTCTTAAAAAAAAATTACAAAGAGAAGGAGTATTTCGCTTACTAAAAATCAAAAGTCACTTTGAAAAACCCTCTGAAAGAAAGAAAAGAGAAAAAGACGAAAATACTAGAAGAGTTAAAAAATTTAAAAAATTAAAAGCTCGTTACTAAACAGAAAATCTAAAATAGAATTTTAAAGTAAAAAAATTGCCATCAACGCTAACACTACTACTATCGCAACCGAAGTATAAGTAGTTAATTTTATAAAATTAGACCAAGTTTTCCTTTGTGGATCAATGTCCATAACCTAACCTTGTCGTGCTTTAAATTTTGGGTTTTTTTTATTAATGACGTATAGTTTTCCTCTTCTTCGCACCACTTTACAATTGATATCTCTTTTTTTGAGAGATTTTAATGAGCTAACTACTTTCATAACGATCCTAAATATATATTAAAGAACACTTTGTAAAGAAAAGTTAACGATTATTCATTAAAAAATTCTTAATATAATCCCTTAACTTAATTTTGGCACTTAATCTTATGATCTTATTATTAAGATTCATCTTCGTTAAAGCTGATGCAAATCTTTCTCCTTCTCTCTTAGGTAAATACCTAATCTTACTTTTAAACATCTTTGCAAGCTCAATAATGCTGTAGGATTTTTTACTTGCAATGGAATAATGTTTATTTTTATTTTTTTTCCATGCGAAGATACAAGCTTTAACGGTGTCAAATACATGAGTAAATCTTCTTTCCTGAGTTCCAGGCCTTACTACTGGTAATTTTTTACCTAATTTAAAATAATATTCAAATATTCCAACAACTGTTGCCATATCTCCTTTGCAAATTTGTCTGTTTCCGTACACATTGTAAAAGTAAATCACTTCATATTTAAAATTAAACCACTTCTTTAAATTCTCTAATAATTCTAAATTCTTGGCCTTTGAAAAAGCATAAGGAGATAAATTCATATCTTTACCACTATTTCCTAAGCTTGCAGAAGTTGCAGAATAAATTAATTTAATTTTATTTTTTAATGCAAAATTAAATACGCTTGAGCTTCCTTCAATATTTGAACTAAAGCACTCATTAATCTTTTTAAAGCTTTGATAAATTCTTGCAAATTCCCCAAAATGAAAAATACTATGGATTTTACCTATATAATTTCTCAACAAATTTTCAATGTTTTTAGTGCTTCCCTTTAAATACTTAACTCTTTTATTCTTAATATGATTTTTAATAAAACCTGAAGAGTAATTATCAATACTTAAAATACTAAATTTTTTATATTTTAAAAGTTCAACAATTAAATTAGATCCTATAAATCCAGCTCCACCAGTAACTACTAATATATTTTTCATTAAAATTTAAGAAGGATTAATATAAAGCCTGGCAACGACCTACTCTTCCGTGCCTTAAGACAAAGTACCATTGGCGCTAAAGGGCTTAACTGCCGAGTTCGGAATGGGATCGGGTGTTACTCCTTTGCAATAATCACCAGGCTCTGAGTTAATATTAAAAAAAATATTCAAAGTAAACATAATTTATTTAATATATGCATATTCGTTGTAATTAATGTTGAAAAAAAATACAATTTTTAAAATTATATGGTTTTAATTACAGGAGCGGGAGGCTTAATTGGCTACTCTGTATCAAATTTTTTTTTAAAAAAGAATTACAGAGTTTTTGGGATTGAGAACGATAAAAGAAAATTTTTTTTTGGAAAAAGCGGTAGTATAAAACAAAATATACTAAACTTAAAAAAAAATAAAAATTTTGAACACTTTAATATAGATGTCACTAATAACGAAAAAATAAAAAAAATATTTCAAAAAAAAAAATTTGACCTAGTAGTACATGCCGCTGCTCAACCCTCGCATGATTGGTCTGCTTCTAATCCTAAACTAGATTTTAATATTAATGCCCTAGGAACGTTAAATATTCTTGAGTCACTAAAGATTTACAATAAGAATACAATATTTATTTTTTTAAGCACTAATAAAGTTTATGGAGATTATGTAAATAATTTTAATTATATAGAAAAAAAATTAAGGTTTGAAATATCAGGCAAATTAAAAAATGGTTTTAATGAAAATTTAAGCATCGATAATTCAACGCATAGTCCTTTTGGAGTATCAAAATTATCGGCGGACATTTTAACACAAGAGTATGGAAAATATTTTAATTTAAAAACAGTTTGTCTTAGAGCAGGTTGTCTAACCGGTCATAATCACTCTGGCGTAGCATTACATGGATTTTTATCATATTTATTTAAATGCTCCTTTTATAAAAAGAAATATCAAATATTTGGATACAAAGGAAAACAAGTTAGAGATAATCTAAGTGCAGATGATGTCGCTGAAATAATATATTTAATTTTTAAAAAAAATCCAAAAAATAGCACGGTCTATAATATAGGAGGTGGTAGAGAATCAAATATTTCTATTTTAGAAGCAATAAAAAAATGTGAAGAACTTACAAAAAATAAATTTGAATATACTTATACTCCTAGAGAAAGAATTGGAGATCACAAATTCTGGATAACAGATATGACAAAATTTAAAACAGACTATCCAACTTTCAGAATAAAAAAAAATATCGATAAGATTTTGACCGAAATGTTAGAATATGAAAAATATAAATTACAAAAAAAATAATTTTTTATTAGATGGTGCAAAAAAATTTTTTTTAGAAAATTATGAAGAGAGAATTAACTTTTTAAAAAAAAAAAAATTTATTTTTGTAGAAATATCAAAATTTATAAACTCATGTCTTTCATCACCCAAAAAAATAATTTTATATTGTTGTGGCAATTCTATAATTGCAGATAATATAAAATGTGAGCAGATCGACATATTTGAAATTAGTGAATATTATCTTAACCAGATAAATCGAATAAAAATTAACCACTCTTTAGTAGATAATTTTAATAAAATTCAAGATTACGACTACATAATTATTAGCGATATTGAATACCAAAAAAATCCATCTTACAATTTAGATAAAATAGCTTCATCCATGTCAGACGAAGCAAGGATAATCGTCATATCCAAAAGCTTAGTTTGGTTATTTTTATTAAAAATATACAGAGTTTTATTAAATAAAAAATATCCTAAGAATAATTTTTTACCAATGTACTATCTTACGAATTTGTATGATAGTTGCGGATTTGAAATAGTAAGAAATGAAAAAATTATTTTTTTTCCAATTTACGTACCAATACTAACATCATTTCTGAACAAAATATTTAGATTACCAATTTTTAATTTTTTCTGTTTAAACAATATAACTATTTTAAAAAAAAAAATAATTCGTAATAGAGATAAAAATAATATTTCTGTGATTATTCCATGTAAAAATGAAGGAAAAAATATACAAACAATAGCATCGCAGTTAATAAATTTGGGCAAAAAAACTGAATACTTATTTGGCGATGATAAATCAACAGATAATACTAAAACTGAAATTTTTAAAATAAAAAATCTAAATGAAAATCATAATGATAATATTAATATTAAATATTATGAAGGACCAGGAATATGTAAATCTAAAAATGTATATAAAGGTATAGAATATGCATCTGGTGAAATAATAGTAATTTATGATGCTGATATTACAGTTGCATTATCTGAAATATCTTTTTGTATTGAAATATTAAATAAAAATAATTCAGATATAATTAATTGTTCAAGAATGATTCATCCTCAAGATAAAAATGCTATGAAAAAAGTAAATTTTATTGGGAATATTATATTTGCATACTTATTTAGTATTTTATTTAAAAAAAAAATAACGGATACTCTTTGCGGAACTAAAATTTTTTATAAAAAAGATTGGCCAAAAATCAAACAAGACGTATCAACTTGGGGAGCTATAGATTTGTGGGGTGATTTTGATATTTTGATTGGAGCATATAAAAATAATCTGAAAATAACGGAGGTTCCTATTTCTTACAAAGAAAGAATTGCTGGAGAAACGAAAATGAAATCTATATTTACAAACGGTCTTAGAATGTTATGGATTATTTTATATTCTTTTTATAAAATTAAAATTAAGTCTTAAATGAAATCGTCAGTAATCATTACTGCTGATTTTAAAGAAAAACAAGTCGAAAGAGCTATTAGATCTTGCCTTAACCAATCAATTAATAATATAGAAATAATAGTAGTTTTTAGTTACCTTAAAAATATTTTATATTTAAAAAATAAATATAGAAATGTCATCTTCCTTCAAACAAATAGAAAAAAAAATCCAATCCATGATCAAATATTTAAAATAAAATCTGGGTATAAAAAATCTCAAGGGAAAAATATTTTTTTACTTGATGGCGACGATTATTTCATGGAGAATAAAATAAGAAAAATTAATTTAGTCCTGGGTAATAAAAGAATTATTATTTTAAACGACCATATAATAAAGGAGTATAATAACTTTAAATATAAAAGAAAAAAATGGTATAAAAAATTATTCTTTTACAAAATTTTTTTTAATTCTTGGCCAGACAAAATTTGCACTAGCTCTATAACAATACCCAAAAATTTATTAAAAATTTTTTTTATAAGAAATAATATTTATAAATATAATTATATTGCTATTGATGTTTTGTTAATTTTATTTTTTTATAATATAAAATTAAAAATATTTGATGAAATCCTTACTGTAAAAGATAATACTTATTCAGGTATTGATAAAAATATTTCCAATATCTACTCAAAAGTATACTGGTTAAGAAGAAAAGAACAACATGACTTCTTTAGAAAAAATAATAAAAAAATATATACTTTAGAAGAATTAATTTGCACAACAATATCACTATTTATTAAGAGAATTTCTAAGATATAAATACTCAAAAGATTTTCTAAATAGCATTTTGCTTTTTAAAACTCTCCTAAAATTATTCTGCATCAAAATTTTATGAATATTAGAAAATGTATAGTTTTTAATAATCATATCATCGTAATGATGCTCAAAATAAATATATTTAATTTTATGTAAATTTTTTAAAGAACCTTTAATAACATTATATTCATAACCCTCAGTATCAATTTTTAGAAGATCAATATTTTTAATATTTTCTGTGTCAATAAAATTATCTAATGGCACTACGCGGATAGGAATTTTTTTTGAAAAAGTTTTATTGGATTTAATATTTAATATTTTTTTTTTTTTTTTTAAATACAATGAATCAAAATTAATTTTATTAATTGTTGAAGAAGAACTTTCTACGATCTGGTTAATAAATTCTTTTTTATTAACATTGGACAATCCGATATTATATATTTTTAATTTTTTACTTAGATTAAAATTATTAATTAATTTATCGTAATTAATTGGGCTAGCCTCAAAAGCATATATAATTTTAATTTTAAAATTATTACTTAATAATTTTATAAATTCACCGTGATGTGCACCTACATCTATTGCAACTATATACTTTAATTTAAATTTTTTTTTTAAAAAATTAATGATTTTTTTTTGATGAAATATGTCAAATAAATTTAAAAAAAATCTTATTACAAGAATGTACATTATCTCTAGTTATAATTTAAAAAAATGAATTTTTACTAAAAATTATATTTTAAAGTTTAAAATTTACTTTAAAAAAGTAATTTATTTCTTTATATAAAAGAAATTATAACCATTAACTACATTTATTAGAATATTTGAGTTAGAACATGGAGATGGGGTTGCCCAACACCATCCATTAGTTAAATAAAATTTAGTATTACTATCCTTAATTTTTTTTTCTTCATATTTAATTTTTTCTACATGGTAGTAAGGAAATGAGGTGTATTTAAAATTATCAGTTCTTTTAATTTCATTATTTATTCTATAAATATTTCTTAAAGGATAAGATATTATTACTAAAAACAAAATTATCAAAACAGCCTTCTCCTTAAGCAGATTAACTTTATAAGATGATAAATATAAACTTAACGGTACAAAAAATACGGTCGCTAATAAAATGAAACCACCATATCTTAAATCAGGGTGTTTGAAAAACCATATTAAAAATAATATGAAGATACAAAAGCAAATTGGAAGATAAGTTATCTTTACTTTAAATTTCTTTTTAAAAATAAGTAAAATAAAATAAATTAAACATATAAAAAATATCAATCCTAATGTGTCAGTAACTTTTACTAAAAAATACCTATTAAACCATCCATTTATCCAATTTAATCCGGTCAAATATGAATCTGGATTATCAACTCTAAAATTTGGTCCGGCCCCGGACTTAGACCACAATTCATACCACTTGCTAAAGTGATATATACTTTCTTTTGACAAAGACCAAAAGAAGTTATCATAACAAGTAAATGTTAAAGGATATATTAAGCACCCACTGTTAAAAATATTTAGTGCAATAAAAAAAATTAAAAAAAATCCTAGCAGTAATATTAATTTTAAATCTAATAAAATTTTTTTTATTAGGTCTCTTCTAAACATAATAAATAAAATAAAAGGTAATATGATAATATAAGAAATAAAATAAGATTTAATAGAAATTAAATAAAATATAAGTATTAATAAAATTTTAATATTTTGTAAAATTTTTTCACTATCTTTTATATTAAAAATTAAAAATAAATTTATAAAAACAATTAAGCTTATTAATTGACCTGCTCTGTCAGTTCCAAATTCAGCAATTCTCCAAAATTGAATATTTATAAAAGTTAGGGAAATAATTGAAAAGATTTTAATAAAATTATTAATGTTGTGATTATTCTTTTTAAAAATATAACTAATTAAAATTGAGTTTATAAAAATTAAAATTATTAGAGAAATACTATGAATTAAATAATATTTAACATATGGAAGAAAAAATAATGACTGTACATAAAACAAAGATGAAGGTGTTCTAAATGCCTCGTTAATATGTCCCATCCCAAACTGTAATTTATGTTCAATTATATTTAATATAAATGGCAAGTGATAGTATGGAAAATCATCATGATTTTTAGAGATAAATAACCCTGGTAAAAATAGAATTATTATTAATCCCAAATAAAAAAAATTATATTTAAAATAATTATAGTATTTATAAGAATAAAAAAAAAATAATGAAAATCCTATAATATTAAAAAAAAGGTTATGTATAATACCATGTGAAAAAAAAAAATGAGTTGAATAAGATATGAAAGTTGCAAAAAAAATTCCAAGAAGACCAAGTTCTCCGATTTCAAAATTTTCAATTTTAAATTTTAAAAAAACTCCAATTAAGAAACCGTACCCAAGAATTGAAATTAATATAAATAAGAAAACAATCAAAAAAACTAAAGTGTCTAACAACATTTATTTTTTATGATTATATATTTTAAAATAGTGGACTACATTATTATAATATATAAAAATAAAAAAATTCACAACTCTTAAGCAAAATGTTAGTTTCGAAATGGAGTAATTACACATTTTATAACAACATTTTATTAATTTTAGTATTAGCTTTACCTATAGGACTTTTAATAAGTACGGGTGTTTCTGAAATTATAATTATTTGTTCAATATTTATTTTTTTAATTTACTCTGTGACAGATAAAAATATTAAGTGGATTGATAACAAATTTTTTTATTTGTTAATGGTTTTATGGTTTAGTCTTCTAATAAATTTTTTTGTTTCAGAAAATAAAGATTTATCCTTAATTAGATCTTTAGGATTTATAAAATATATTATTTACGTTTTTGCAATAAAATTTGTATTGGATAACAAGACAAATAGATCAATATTTTTTCCTTTTTTATCATTTATAACTTTGTTGATAATTTTTGATATAAATTTTGAATATATTACTAAAAAAAATATTTTAGGATTTCAATCTAGCGACCAAACAAGAATTGCAAGTTTTCTTGGAAAAGAATTAAAAATTGCACATTTTTTATTGGGTTTTGCAATGATATCTATAGGTTATTATTTTCAGAAATTTAAAGAAAAATCTTCAAGGTTCATTATTATTGGTTACACATTCACTTTATTGTTATTAATATCAATTTTTTTAACAGGAGAGAGGGCAAATTCAATTAGAGCTTTTATATGTATATTATTCTTTATAATTATAGCAACTAATCATTTAAAATTTAAAAAAATTTTTATTTTAATTTTAATAATATCTCCATTAATAATTTATTTTAGCTCGGAAAGAATAAAAAGTAGATATGATCAATATTTACCTTCACAACAGGGTAATATAAATTTTTTAGAAATTTATAAAAATAGTCATCATGCTGCACATTACTACACAGCTTTTGAGATATTTAAATCACACCCTTTTTTTGGCGTTGGTAATAAAAATTTTAGGGAAGAATGTTTAAATGAAAAATATAATAATAAATCTTATAAAAGAATAGGCGAAAGATGTTCAACACATCCTCATCAAATATACTTAGAATTGCTGTCAGAGCATGGTATTATAGGCACAGTAATAATATTATTTGTGGTATTTTACACGGTTTTATTATCTTCATATAATTTTTATAAAAAAAAAAATTTAATACAATTGAGTGCAATTATATATGTTATGTCAGTTTTTCTACCTTTTATACCGAGTGGCAGTTTTTTTACTTCCTTTGGGGCAACAATTTTTTGGTTTAATTTTGCAATAATGTTATTTTACAATGACAATAATTAAAAAGTAATCGCAAAAGTTGAAAAATTTTATTTTACTAATTTTATATATAGATAAAAATAGCTTATTAAATAAAAAAAAATATTAAAAAAAATAATAAATACTAAATAGTGTACATTAAAGTAAAATTTTGAAGCAATTAAAAAAACTATTAAATTAAAAAAATTAATTAAAATTCCAGTTAATGTATTGTTAAATAAAAAATATTTTCTTTTATTTTTTAAATAAAGGAATAACAATTGATGTAAATGTTTATTATCTGGCTCAAAAGGACTTCTCTTAAATAGTAATTTACGAATTATTGAAAATAAGTTTTCAAAAGCAGGATACCATAACAACAAAACTATAAATATTGGAGATATTGAATTAGATAAAGTGAGATTAAAGTTAGAAAAATTAATTAGATAATAACCCATAACAAAACTTAATAAAAAAGACCCCGAGTCTCCTAAAAAAGTTTTCGAAAAAAAATTGAATATGAAAATTGATATTAAAGATAAGAGTAAATAAAAAAAATTGTCATAATTATAAATTATAAATTTATTTTGAGACCCCAAAAATAAAATAATTAAGATAATTAATATATAATAGCCACAAACAAGTGTGTTAATTCCATCAATAAAATTTGTTCCGTTTATTAAAATTAATAAACAAAAACAAGTAAAAAATATTGAAAAAATTTTGTTACCAATAAAGAAATCAATAAAAAAGACTTTTGTTGATAAAATCTTAATATCTAAAAAAAATAAAAAAAAAAAAACTAATAAAAATTGAAAGAAAAATTTTTTTAAGGGCTTTCTTATTATAAGTAAATCTGAGAGTAATCCTAAAAAAAAAATTAATAAAAAAAAAAATGATATTAAATAATTATTATTATTTAATAATATTAGGTTTAATATTACTAATAACCCTCCTGATAGAGGAACGCTATCTTTTGAAACAAAATCTTTATGAAATAAACTTTTATTATCTAATAAAAAATTATATTTCTTAAAAAAAAAATTAAAAAATAATAACCCTAAAGTTGATAATAAAAATATCATTAAAGATAACATAAAAAAACTTTTAATTTTTAAAATAAAAAAATATTATTAACTTTTATCTAAATATTATTTAATATCTATTTAAATTATTTTGAACACTTTATTTTTTAATATCTAACTAAGTAATTTATTCTTGAAAGTAATGATTTTTCTAAGTATCGAAAAATATAAATTACAACAGTAAAAATAGAAACTATAAAATTTTTACTAAGATAGTTTTTATTTATAAGATAAAGATTTTTAAATTTTAAAAAAGAATTTGACGAAAGAGAACCTTTTGTTTTTCTCCATTTAGTTAAAATTTTATTATAACCTACGAGATTTGTTTTTTTTGATAAGATCAGCCATAAAGCATAATCTTCTTTGGTTGAAATATCTGGAAAATAATTATTTCTTAAAAATTTTTTTTTAATAATAACTGTCGATAGACCAATGTTACACGAATATTGAAGATCATTAAAATTTATAATTTTAGGAGCATTTACTAATCCAAGTATTTTTAAATCTGAGTTAGTAATAAAATATGAAGAAAATGAGAAATCAACATTTTGGGCATACATAAAAAAAACATGCTCTTTTAATTTATTTTTCATCCAAACATCATCGGCGTCTATAAAAGCCACGTATGTTCCTGTAGAATATTTTATTCCTTTATTACGTGATTTGGCTACTCCTAAATTTTTCTTATTAACTATAATCCTAACTTTTTTTTTTCCTTTTAATATTTCTTTAATAAAATTTAGATCACTTAAATCATTATCATCATAAATTAATATTATCTCATAGTTTTTATAGGATTGTGAGATTACAGACTGTAATGTTTTTTTAATAAAAGCTCTCTTCTTATAATATGGAATAATAATTGAAACTTTAGGCTCTTTAGTTTCAATCTTATCTTTAATATTCATTTATAATATTTATATTACTTTAATCTTTTATTTTCTAATTAATAAATAAAAATATTTATGAGGATAGAAAAAATAATAATCTTTATACCTTCTATTGAAAGTGGAGGAGTGGAAAAGAACTTATATATAATTAGTAATTATTTAATAAAAAAATTTAAAATAATTTATTTAATAACAAGTGATTATAAATATAAAAATAAATTTAACAAAAAAATAAAATTTATTGCACCTAAATCAAAATTCTGGAGTGATAAAATAAGAATATATAAATATTTTATTAGTTCATTATTATTATTAAAAATAATTTTTAAAGAAAAAAATCTTTTAATTTTTTCATTTCAGGCAAATTTATATGCAATAATAATAGCGAAAATTTTTTTTAAGAAAGTTATTATAAGGGCCAATTCTTCTCCTTCGGGCTGGACTAATAATTATTTCAAATTATTAATATATAGAATATTTTATAAATTATCAGACAAAATAATTGTAAATAGCAAGGAGTTACAAAATGAGTTTTTTGAATATTTTCGAGTAAAAACAAAAATTATTTATAATCCACTTAATATTTATACTATAAAAAAATCTATCAAAAATAAATTTAATTTTAATTTTTTTAAAAAGAAACATCTAAATTTAGTTACAATAGGAAGATTTGTTAATCAAAAAAATCATTTTTTAATATTAAAAGCAGTAAAAATTCTAAAAAAAAAACTACCAATTAGATTATTAATAATTGGACAAGGAGTTTTGCATGATGAATATATAAAATTTATATCTAAATATGATTTAAAAAAAGATATATCAATAATTAACTATCAACAAAATCCTTATAAATTTATTAATAAAGCTAATATATTAATCCTTTCTTCTCTTTATGAGGGCCTCCCAAATGTTCTTTTAGAAGCACAATATTTAAAAAAAATTATCATTTCATCTAATTGTCCAACCGGTACTAAAGAGATACTTTTAAATGGTAAAGCAGGGTTTCTGTTTAAAAATAATGATTTAAATGATTTATGTAAAAAAATAATTTATGTCAGCAAGAATAAAAAAATAGCAACTTTTAAAGTTAATTATGCTTATAAAAAATTAAATAGATTTAATTCTGATATAAATTTACTCACCTACTATAAAACAATTTATAAAGTAATAAATGAACGAAAATTCGATTAAAATTTTTTACTGGGCGCCTTTTATTGATCACGTTGCAACTATCAAGGCAGTTATTAATTCAGCTCATTCAGTCAAAAAATTTTCTGCAAATAAAGTGCCTTATATTATTGATGTCTTTGGAGAATGGCTTCCTTACTATCAAGAAATTAATAATAAAGAAATTAAGATTATAAAATTATATGAATTTAATTTAAAAAAATTCCTTCCAAAGGGTGGTTTTATTCAAAGTAGGATTTCTTATATCTTAATATTTTTATTTAATTTTTATTCTTTATTTTTATTAATTAAGAAAGAAAAACCACAAATATTAATAGCACATTTAATAACATCTCTACCTCTATTATTAGCTTCATTAATAAATTTGGAAACAAAAATTATACTAAGGATATCAGGTTATCCTAAACTTAATATTTTCAGGAGATATTTCTGGAAAATTTTATCAAAAAAAATATATAAAGTTACTACACCTACAAAAGAAACTTACGATTTATTCGCTAATAGTAATATTTTTGATAATAAAAAATTATCTATTCTCAGAGATCCTATAATAGATATTAATTTAATAAAAAAAAAGAAGGAACTTCCTATCCAAAATATTAATATATTAAAAAAAAATTATATCCTATCTATCGGGAGAATCACAAAACAAAAAAATCACGAACTTTTAATTAATTTTTTTTATGAAATATCAAAACTATTTAATGATATTTCCTTGGTTATAATTGGCACTAAAGGAGAAAATTACAAAAAAATAAAAAAAATGATTGGTGATTTTAAATTAAACAATAAAATTACAATCATTGATTATCAAGATAATATTTTTAATTATATAAAAAATGCTAAGTGTCTAATTTCCACATCGCTATGGGAAGACCCTGGATTTGTTATGATTGAGGCTGCCGCTTGTAATACTACGATTATTTCAAGTGACTGTCCAAGTGGCCCAAAGGAGTTTTTAAATAACGGCAAAAATGGATATTTATTCAAAAATAATGATATTAATGATCTCTTAAACAAATACCTTAGTTTTAAAAACGAAGATATAAATAAAAATATAAAAAAAAAATTTTTTGCTAAATTAAATTGCAAAAACTACACTAAATTAAGACATTTTAAGAATTTAGAAAAAATAATTTAATGCTTCCTTATTATATTAATAAAATTTTTAAAAAATTAAATTTAATTATAATTTTTAGAAATGGTAAAGCGATTGGAGAAATTGTTTATTTAACATCTTTGATAAATTGTCTTTATTCAAAAAACAATAAATATAAAATAATTATTATTACAAAATATCCTGAAATTTTATTTTATAATAAAAAAATATTCCTCAATTTGAAATTTTATAACAATTTTTTTTATAGATTAATTTTTTATATTTTGTGTAGAATTACTGGAAGTAATATCATTGATTTTAATCCAGAGAAAAAACAATTAGATAATGATATTCATTTTTTAAAGAGTTATCCAATTAATACTCATCTCACTTTAGTAGTAAGTAAATACAAATTAGATTTAAAAACAGACTCTCTAAAAAATGAAATATTTTTTAGTAATATAGAAAAAAAAATCTTTGAAAAAAAATTGTTATTACCAAATGAATATGCAATTACACATTCTCAGGCGAAATTAACTTATGCAAAAAATAAGGATTGGGGTTATCAAAATATGCAAAAAGTTATTAATTTAACACCAAAAATAACATGGGTACAGGTTGGTTTATCCTCTGAACCACTTTTAGAAAATTCTATTCATAGACTCAATATATCTCTTAGAGAACTGGCTTATATTATTTTTAGGAGTAAATTTGTGTTAACCTTGGAGGGACTTTATAATCATCTGGCTTCATGTTTTGATAAAAAAACTTTTATTATATTATCTGGGATGCTTCCAGTTGCTGCTTCTTATTATAAAAATAATGTAGTTATCTCTAAATTTGAAGATTTAGATTGTGCTCCTTGTTATAGATTAAATAACTGTATTAAATCAGATAAACTTTGCACAACACGAATTACTCCCGAATATGTTGTTAATATGATAAATAAAAATTTTTAATGTTTTAATATGATAAAACTATTCGGAGATATAATTTTAGATAAGTGGATTTACGGTATAAATAATAAAATTTCTCCAGAATCTGCTTGTTTAGTATTACTTGAGAAAGAAATAAAATTTTCTCTTGGTGGAGCGGCCAATCTTGCATTAAGTTTTAAAAATCTAAATTTAAGATCTAAATTATTTAGTATAATAGGCAAAGATGAGGAATCTAAAATTTTAATTAATCTTTTAAAAAAAAATAAGATTAATTATTTTATTAAAAAAACAAAAAATTGCACAACCGTTAAAACTAGAATGATAGGTAATTTTAATCAGCAGATTATGCGCTTAGATAAGGAGAATATTAAACAAGATTTTTTAATAAATAAAATGATAAAAAAAATAAAAAAAAATGATGTTGTTGTTATAAGTGATTATAATAAAGGTTTCATACAAAATGATACTATAAAAAAAATTTTGAAAAAAACAAAATTAGTTTTTGTTGATCCAAAACAAAAACCTGACTTATATAAAGGGGCATATTTAGTAAAACCAAACATGAAAGAATATGAAAATTGGAATGGTCAATTTTCAAAAAAATCTGCTTTAAAATTTTTAAAAAGAAATAAGTGGAATTGGCTTCTAATAACTGACGGATCAAATGGAATGCATATTTTAAATCATAAAAATGAATACAGACATTTTAAAAAGGGAGTTAGTGAAGTGGCAGATACGACAGGGGCTGGAGATGCAGTGATGGCTACATTAATTTACGGTTATATGCATAAATTAGACATGTTTGAATCAGTCAATTTAGCATGCAAGGTCGCATCACAAAATGTACAAAAACAGGGAGTTCATCCAGTTTTATTAGAGGATGTAAAAAGTAAAATTATTTTTACTAATGGAGTCTTCGATATTTTACATCAAGGACATTTAGCTTTATTAAAATATGCTAAATCGTTGGGCCAAAAATTAATAGTTGCAATAAATTCAGATCAAAGTGTCAAAATAAATAAAGGCAATAATAGACCGGTAAATAATGTTAGTATAAGAAAGCGACAATTAGAAATACTTCCGTGGGTAGATGAGGTTATTATTTTTAATGAAAGAACACCTTTAAATATTATTAATGAAATAAAACCCGATATTATAGTTAAAGGTGGTGATTACAAAAAAAAAGAAGTTATAGGAAGTAAGCTTGCCCAAGTAATAATATTTCCTTTTAAAAAAAATATTTCTACATCTGGTATTATAAAGAAGTTAAAATTATAAATATAATGAATATTTTAGTAACAGGTCACAAAGGTTTTATTGGAAAAAATATCATTAAATACCTAAAACCAAGGTATTCAGTTACCGGTTATGAATATAAAAAAAACTATTTCCCAAATTTAAAAAATATTGATTTAGTTATTCATTTAGGAGCTTTAACAAGTACGACAAATTTAGATATAAAAAGCATTATAGAACAGAATGTAAATTTTAGTATTAAACTTATAGAGCAAGTAATAAAAAAAAAAATTAATATTCAGATTGCGAGCTCAGCCGCTGTTTATGGAAATTTTAGTAATTTTAAAGAAGAAACTGTATTAAAACCAGAATCTCCTTATGCAGTAAGTAAATTTTTAGTAGAAAAATTTTATGATTCATTGGATAAAAAAAAATTAAAGAGTTATGTACAAATATTTAGATATTTTAATGTCTATGGTGAAAATGAAGAAAGTAAATTAGAACAAGCTTCACCCTTAACTAAGTTTGTTATTCAGTCGAAAAAAAAAAAGAAAATATTTTTATTTAGGAATAGTAAAAATTATTTAAGAGATTTTATTTGGGTTGGTGATCTTTGTAGGATTCATGAAAGCTTTTTTAAAATTAAGAAAAGTGGTATATTTAATGTGGGAACCGGAAAAACAAATAGTTTTGAAAATATAGCTAAAATAATTTCAAAAATATATAAAACAAAAATAATTTATGTTTCTATGCCAGAAAATATTAAGAGGCATTATCAAAAATATACCAGAGCAAATTTAGATAATTTAAAAAAATATATAAATATTAAATTTAAGAAACCTAAAGAATATTTAGATGCGCTTATCACACAAGAAAAATAGAATACGTAAAATACAAAAAAAAACTTTCGCAATTGATATTGATAATACAATTTGTATCACTCATTTTTCTGACTATAAAAATTCAAATTATTAAAAATATTAATAAATTAAAGAAAAATGGTCATATAATTAAGATGTTTACCTCTAGATATATGAATAAATGTAATGGAAATGTTAAACTAATAAATAAAAAATATAAAGATGTTACGTCTAAGCAACTTAGATCATGGGGCTTAGATTTTGATGAGCTTATTATGGGCAAACCAGTTTATGATTTTATTGTTGATGATAAAATTCTTTCAATTAAAGATCTTAAAAAATTTAATAAGATACAATTTTAGTTAGTCTTATAACATATTTATTTACAAAAAATCTAATATATAAAATATTATGTTCAATTTAATTTTGAAATTAAAATTATTAATAATTAATATTACATAACTTAAAACATTATTTGAGAATCATATTTATAGACATTGGTAAAATTGTAAATTCTTGTTTAAAAATTTTTAACCATAAAATAAATATTCTTTAATATTTTAAACTTGTATAATCAAAATTAACAATCTAAAATCTAGAATATAATACCGCGGGGTGGAGCAGTCTGGTAGCTCGTCAGGCTCATAACCTGAAGGTCCTTGGTTCAAATCCAAGCCCCGCAACCAAAGTTTTCTTAATAAAAAATATTTATTTATATACTTAAAAATAATCTATAAAAATAGTGAGATGAGAAATAGAATTTTTCCTGCTGTAATAGGTCTTGGCTACGTAGGTCTTCCTATATATTTAAATCTACAAAAAAAAATTAATACAGTTGGATTCGATATTGATAAAAAAAAAATTTTAAATTTAAAAAAAAAAATTGATACTAATAATCAGTTTAAAAAAAAAGAATTTTTTCGCCACAAAATAAACAATTTTATTTCAAATTATTTACAACTTAAAAAGTGTAACTTTTTTATTATAACAGTTCCAACACCTATATTTAAAAATAAAAAACCAGATTTAAGACCTTTGCTCAACGCAACAAAAATTATAGGAAAGATAATTAAAAATGGTGATATTGTAGTTTATGAATCGACTGTTTATCCTGGAGTTACAAATTCAATTTGTGTTCCTTTAATAGAAAAAATATCAAAACTTACAAATAAAATTAACTTCAACGTAGTATATAGTCCGGAAAGAATAAATCCTGGAGATAGAAAGCATTCTATAAATAAAATAACTAAAGTTATAGCTTTAGAAAATTATAAAATTAAAAAAAGGGTTAGCTTTATTTACAAAAATTTAACAAATAAATTATTTTTCACTAATAATATTGAAGATGCGGAGACATCGAAAGTATTTGAAAATATACAAAGGGATGTCAACATATCACTTATGAATGAACTTTATATTATCTGCAAAAAATTGAATTTAAATTATGAGAATGTTATTAAAATAGCTAAAACAAAATGGAATTTTTTAAGTTTTAATCCTGGCTTAGTAGGCGGTCATTGTTTGCCCGTAGATCCATATTATCTTTCATATATCGCTAAAAAAAATAAAATTAATACAAAATTGATAATTGCAGGAAGAAAAACAAATGATTTAATGGAAAAAATTCTGTACAAAAAAATTACTTCTTATTTAAAAAAAAAAAAGATTAAATATAATGACAAATTATTAATTTGTGGATTAACTTATAAACCTGAAGTTGCTGATTTACGTAATTCTATTGCATACAGTATTTTTATTAAAATAAGAAAAAAATTTAAAAATTGTTCTGGGTTTGATCCCTTAATCCATAATAATGAAGTGAAAAAATTTTCAATATTAAATAAAGTTAATAATTATAAAAAATATAAAATTATAATTTTTATTACGAAACATAAAATATTAATTAAAATCTATAAAAAATTAATTATAAATAATAAAAAAATAATTCTTAACTGCATGTTATAAATGCTGAAAAATTTATGTTATGTAGCCGAATTTTCCTTACCTAACAATAAAGCTTACACAATTCATGTTATAAAAATGCTTAATGCATTAAATGAACATTTTAGATCCTGCGAACTAATAATTCCTTACAAAGATAATAAATATGAGTACAGTCATCTAGCAAAAAATTTTCTTCTTAAAAAAAAAAAATTTTATATTAAATCAATTTTTTTTAATAAATATCAGTTAACATTTTTACTAAGGATAATTTTTTCTTTAAAAGCAGCTATATATATCAAAAAAAATAACATCATCATTACTAGAAGCGTAATTACTAGCTTTTTTTTAATTTTATTAAAAAGAACTCATGTTTTAGAGATTCATCATGAATTTTATGGATTATCAAAATTTCTTTTTATTAATCTCAATTTTATTAATTCGAAATATATAAGAAAATTAATATGTGTTTCAAAGGCTCTTAAAAATTTCTATAAAAAAAAAACCAAAAATAGCATTGCTTTACCAGATGCTGTTGACATAGAATTTTATAAAATAAAAAAAATACCAAAAAACATTAAAAATATTTATTATATTGGAAGTTTTTACAGCGGCAGGGGAATTGAACTTATAATTGAAATAGCAAAAATATTAAAAAATATTAATTTTATTTTATATGGGTTAAGAAATGATGATTCTAACAACCTTATAAATTTACCCAAAAATATCAAAATATTTAAATTCATAGAACATTCAAAGGTTCCAACATTACTTCATAAAGCTGATTTAGTATTGATGCCATATTCCTTAAGTCATATAGGAATAGCTTCAATCAAAAATAATATAAACACAGTAAAATACGCTTCTCCTCTAAAAATGTTTGAATATTTAGCAAGTGGAACTCCTTTGATGGCTTCTAATCTTCCAGTTTTAAAAGAAATTTTAAAAAATGGATACAATTCTATTATAGTTAAAGATAATAATCCTTATAGTTGGGCTAATCAAATAATTAAAATACAAAAAAATATCAAACTTAGAAAAATAATCTCTATGAATGCTATTAAAACAGCAAAGCAGAACACATGGAATATTAGAGCTAAAAAAATTTTAAAGTTTTTTAAATAAATTTATGAAAATCTTAATAACAGGAGTTGCTGGTTTTATTGGTTTTAATCTAGCTAAAAAATTAATCTTAAAAAAAAGTGTTAATAAAATTTATGGGCTGGATAATATTAATGATTATTATTCTATTAAACTAAAAAAATTAAGACTTAAATTTTTAAAAAAAAATAAAAAATTTTTTTTTAAAAAAATTGATCTTAATAACAATAAACAACTAGAAATTTTTTTAAAAAAAAAAAAAATTAATATAATTTATCACTTAGCTGCCCAGGCTGGAGTAAGATATTCAATAAGCAATCCCCGTAAATATTTACAATCAAATATTATTGGTTTTTTTAATTTATTAGAGAATTGTAGGAAATATAAAATTAGAAAAATTATATATGCTTCATCAAGCTCAGTTTATGGAAATATGTCCAAATTTCCATTAAAAGAAAGCTACAATATCAATCCAATCAACTTTTATGGGATGAGCAAAAAAAATAATGAAGAGATGGCAGAAATTTACTCTAAATATTATGACATGAAATTAATAGGTTTGCGCTTTTTTACAGTTTTTGGTGAATGGGGAAGGCCTGATATGGTTTTGTTTAAAATATTAAATGCAATAGTTAAAAAAAAAAAATTTTATCTTAATAACCATGGCAATCATCTTAGAGATTTTACTTACATTAATGATGTCGTAAGATTTATTGAATTAATTAAATTTAGTAAAGAAAAACACAAAATTTTTAATATATGCTCTAATAAGCCTATTCACTTACAGAATTTATTAAAAATGATTAGTAGAATTGTAACTCTTCCAAAAATTGTAAAAATAAAATTTCAAAAAGCTGATGTACTTAAAACTCATGGAGATAATAAAAAAATTATTGAATCAACTAAAATAGAAAAAATTACAGATTTTAATCAAGCTCTTAGAAACACTATATCTTGGTACATTAATAATTTTAAAAAATTTAATTAGATTTCTCTAAAAATTTTATCATATTTGCAAATATTATTTTTTAAAATAAATCTATCTAAATTTTTTTTTGCTAATTTATTTTTTTTTAAAAAAATAGATCTATTGGCTAAGAATAAGCTGATTTTTTTTTTTAGATCGTAAAAATTCTTAGATTTATAAAATACTCCACCTCTACCATTTAAAAGTATTTCTCTGTTACCGCCAGGACAGTCGGAAGCGATAACAGGGGTATTAAAATTTATTGATTCAATAATTGCATTACCACATCCTTCAAAATGAGATGTAGAAATAAATAAATCACTATTTAATAATTCATTATATAAATTTATTTTATACCCTTTTAAAAAAATCATTTTACTTAAATTTAAATTTAATATTAAATTTTTTAAATATAAAAACTGATCTCCTTCTCCGTATATATTCACAATAATTTTTTTTTTTTTTAAAATATTAATAGCATAAATTATATCTTCAACACCTTTTTCGATCGCCAATCTAGATATAACAATTATTTTTAATATTCTATTTTTTTTTTTTTTATAAAATCTACCAATCTTGCTAATTGATGGTGGATAAACAACATCCACTTTTGCATTTGCAATTCTTACAAGACTTTTTTTTATTCCATAAGAATTAGCGACAATTTTATCAGAAAATCTATAAAGAAAAAAAATTAAAAACTTTATAATATTTTTTTTAAAAAAATCTTTAAAATTATAATATATTTTTAATTCTTCAACTGGAGTTCGCTCAACTACTATGATCTTAATATCCCTGAATAGCTTTGTTAAAAAAATACTTACAATATTATTATAATGTATATTTGATAAAAAGATATTTTTAGAATTATTACATTTGTAAGTTTTTAATATCCTATAAATTTTAAAAAAAGAAATCAAAATGCCACTACTTTTTAACTCAAAAAAAAATATATTAGAATTTTTATTTAAAGACTTGTAACGACATTTTCCAATCGAAATAACATATATTTTATAGTCCTCTTGATTTAAGTTACTTATCAAACGAAAAACTGAGGTCCCTGCTCCACCAAAACTAAAATTTGATAACAAGCAAAATAATGTAATTTTCATTCAAGACAAATAATTTGATAATTATCTTTATAACATTTAAAAATAGATACAATTATTCATAACAAAAATTATTAAAACAATTAAATTAAATATGTGGATTGATGAAAAATTTGAGGTGATAAAACTCTATGCAGCCAAATATTCTAATCAGTCTAAAACCGTTATCGATCTAGGAGCAAGAGATCAAATATTATTAAAATTTTTACCTTTTAAATGGAGATATACAGGTGTAGATAAATTCGCTAAAAAATTAAATTTAAATATTGATGTAGAAGAAAACTTTAAAGATATAAATAAAAAATATGACGTAGTCATTGCTCTAGATATTATAGAGCATTTAAATTCTCCTATAAAATTTTTTGATAATTGTAAGGAAATATGTAATGAATTAATCATATTAAATATCCCAAATGCAGCATATTATCAGTTTAGACTAAATTTTTTATTTACTGGTGAACTTACCGAAAAATTTCATTTTTCTGGAAATTTTGAAGACGACCGACATAGGTGGCTAACTACTTTTTATAATACGAAAAAATTCTTACGTAATTTAAATACCCATGGTTATAATCTTGAAATAAAAAAAATATATAAAACTCGTAATAAAATAAGAATACTTCAAAAAATTGAAAAAATATTAGGTATGATTTTTCCTAATTTTTTTTGTTGGTCAATGTTAATATTTATAAAAAAAAATGAGAAAAATATTTAATTATTTTAAAAGATTTTTATTTTTTTTTAATTACACTATAGAACATAAAAACACATGGTATAAAAGACAGGAAAATTATTTAGCTGAGATCAAAAAACAAGATTTAAATTTTTTACAAAAAATTTCTAAATTTTCTATGTGCTCTCCAGCTAACCACTGGGCAATTATACAATCGATAAATCATATTAAATCACTTAAATTGGAAGGTGACTTAGTTGAGTGTGGCGTTTTTGAAGGGGGAAATATAATATTATATGAATATTTAAATAGAAAAAATAATTTAAAAAAAAAAATATATGCTTACGATACCTTTGAAGGAATGACTAGACCAGGAAAAATCGATAAAGATTTTAAAAATAACTCAGCTATAAAAATAAAAAAAAATAATTCTAAATGGTGCTTCTGTCACATTGATAATGTAAAAAAAAATATTATTTCCTGTGGACAAAGTTTAAATAACTTTATTTTTATTAAAGGTAATGTTTTAAATACGTTGAATTATAAAAAAAATTTACCAAAAAAAATATCTTTGCTACGATTAGATACAGATTTTTATAATTCAACTATTAAAGAACTAAATATATTGTATCCTAGACTTGTTAAAAATGGTGTTCTTATAATTGATGATTACGGACATTGGAAGGGCTCAAAAAAAGCTGTAGATAAATATTTTAATTTAAAAAAAAAATTTAGATGGTTTCAAAGAATAGATTATGCGAGTAGATTATACATAAAAAAATAAAATTTTTATAATATCAATAATTAATATTTAATTTTTTATTAATTTCTGATCAAAAAAATAAATCTATTTTTTTACAAAAATAATGCAAAATTATCATATGAGCTTCTTGAATATGAGGGGTTGAATCCATTCTTATGATAACTGAATGATCTGAATATTTTTTAAGATCACCACCATTTTTTCCTAACAAACTCATTACTTGAATCTCTTTTTTCTTCGCAGCTTTAGCTGCTTCTATAAGATTAATAGAATGCTTTTTCTTTTCATTACCACCACTAGTCGATAAAATGATTAATAAATCGCCTTTATTACCTTGATTATTTATTTGTCTTTTTAAGAAAGAAGCATAATTAAAATCATTAGACCATGCAGTTAATGCTGGCAGACAAGAATTTAAATCAAAAACATTAAATCCTTTTCTACTTCTGTTTTCAAACGTAGCTATTAGTTCACCCGCAAAATGCGCTGCTTGAGCTGATGACCCCCCATTTCCACAAATAAATATATTCTTGTCTCTTGAAAGTGTTGACAATATTAAGCGACTAAACTCTTCAATACTTTTATTTTCCTTATCAATCAAATTCAAAATTAATTTTGCCTGTATGAGATATTCTTTAATACTCTTCATAAATTTTTAATAATAAAAATTAATTATATAATTTTCTTTCTTACCAAAACCATTTGTACTCCTAAATTTCTTAATCTTTTTATTCTATCTTTTATAGGAAGAATAATCATTTTATAATCATTTGATAATTGATTTATTGTTTTATTGCATCCAAATTTTTGGATATAATTTTTACTATTAGAATAATAATCGTCAAAGATAACATATGTTTTTTTATGCATCATTCTCTTAACATAATACCAATCATTAGATATAGTTTTAATAGAATGCCCTCCATCAATAAATACTAAGTCAATTTTTTTTTTGAAAAAAGGAAGTGTTTTATTAGTAAAGCCTTTAAATAATTTAACTTTTGCAATCCTTGAAATTTTATTTTTTATAACATCCTCTTGGTCAGGAAATTTACTGCTTTCTTTCCTAAATATTTTTTCATTCAAAATATCAAATAAATCAAATCCATAATAATTGACTTTATTATTAAATATTCTTGCAACTTCAACTAACTCTTTGGAACGTTTACCTCTATAAACTCCAATTTCAACAATACTTTTCGGTCTTTTAAAAAATACTATTAGTAGTAATTGGGCATATCTTTTATATTCTGAAAAAAAATAAAATATAAAATTTTTTAAAAATTGAAAGAAAAAATATAATCTTTGCATGTTAAAAATAAATTATTAGATTATATTAAAAATGAAATATTTGTTCATAATAAAAAAATAAAAATTAGTAATATTAATTTGACTATATGCTATTATTAAACAACGTTAATATTATTCCGAAAGAATATCATAACAAAACAAATTCGCTAATTCTAATTTCTTTTATCACTTCTATTTTAGAAACAGTTGGAGTTGGAATAATTCCAGCACTTATAATATTTTTGAGTGATCCAAATATCATAATAACTAAATTAAACAAATACAATGCTAAGGATATATATATAAATATTGGTTATAATAAATTTTTATTTATTTTAGTAATTTTTACAGTATTTTTTTTTTTTATAAAAAATTCTTTTTTAATTTTTTTTAACTTTTATGAAACTAATTTTTTTAGAACAATTAAAAGTTACTATTCAAATCTTCTTTTAAAATTTTATTTTTCGAAAAAATATATTTACGGAATAAAAAAAAATCCAATACTATTAAGTAGAAATATTGTAGCAGAAACTTCAAATACTTGTTTCTATATAAGGGCAAAAATTTTACTATTTAAAGAACTATTAACATTTTTACTTATTTTTCTTCTTCTTTTACTCGCAAGCCCAATAGTTACTTTAATAACATTTTCATTTTTTTTAACACTTATTCTATTATTAAAGTTTATATCAAAAAAATATCTCACTAAAAAAGGTTTGATGTCTCAACAATATAGGGGTACAAAAGGAATTTTTTTAAACTCTATATTAAATTCGTGGAAAGAAATATTTTTAGCAAAAAAAACAGAATTTTTTATTAATAAATTTAATAAATTGAATGAATTAGACCTTAGCACCTCAAGAGATATTGAGCTGATTACAAAGTCACCAAGGGCGATACTAGAGTTCTTTATTATAGTTATTGTTTGCTCTTCAGTAATAATATTTTTTTTATTTTTTAATGAAAAAAAAAATATTATTACACCAACTTTAATTTTATTTGGAGTAGCTATTGCTAGGCTTTACCCTTGCTTTTCTAATATTTACCAATTTATCAATACATTAAGCACTAATATATCTTCTTATAAATTAATTGAAAAAGAAATTAAAAATATAAATATCAATAAAATTAATTTTAACAAAGGTCTAAATATTGAAAAAGAATTTACTTTTAAAAAAAAAATAGAATTTAAAAACGTATCATTTAAATTTGAGAGAGAAATAATTAGACCCTTAAAAAATATAAATTTTACCATTAAAAAAAATCAAACTATATCTATTATGGGTGCATCTGGATCAGGAAAAACTACTCTGTTACAAATACTTCTAGGATTTTTAGAACCTACTAAAGGTTCAGTAAAAATTGACAATATAAATTTAAGAGAAATTAAAGACGCATGGCACAAAAAAATTGGCTATGTGCCACAAAATATATACTTATTAGATCAGGATATAGCCAGTAATATTGCTCTAGGTATCTCTAAAAATCAAATCGATTATGAAAAATTAAAAAAAATATTAAAAATTGTTAATCTAAAAAAATATATCAAAAATATAAATAATGTAAAATCTAAAAAAATAAATTATGATAATTCAAACATATCAGGAGGTGAAAAGCAAAGAATAGCTTTAGCTAGAGCCCTTTACAACAATCCAGATATACTAATCTTTGATGAAATAACGAGTGCTTTAGATAAAAAAACATCTGTAAAAATCATGAAGGAATTTTTAAAAATTAAAGGAAATAAAACAGTAATTATAGTGACTCATGATGTCTCTCTATCAAAGTTATGTCAAAAAAATTTCTTGTTAAAAGATGGTTTTATATCACTAGTAAAAAATAATGTATTAAATAAAAATTTTTGAATTATAATTAAGATAAGCATTACTTTGCTTTATCCAAATTTTATTTCTTATTTTTTTGATTACTTGATCTTTGTTTGGTAATAATTTAAATCCAGTTTCTAATTGTTGAACCGAAGTAATTTTTATCACTATTTTATCTTTATAAAATTGCTCAGAAAAATCATTTTTTGTTTTTATCATAAAAGGTAAACAATTATAGATTGTAGATTCTAACAATACACTAGAATTTGTTGCTATAAATATAGATGGGTTAACTTTTAAGAATAATTCTTTTAGACTTTCATTTTTAAAAATTTTTATATTTTTACTATTTAAATATTTTAAAAAATTTAATTTAACATCCTCATTTACTTTAATTTTAACGTATAATTTAAATTTTGTATAATTTATAATATAATCTAAATATGTTTTCACCTCTTCAAAATCTAAACACATATCAGAAAAGAAAATAATTGAATTTTCTTTATTATTTAAGTTAAATTTATTTTTCCGAAATTTTTGTTGTTTAAAATTTTTTAAAATTATTCTATTCTTGTAATTGTTATTAAGTAAAATTAATTGTTTCGCAAAATAATCCGACCAAACAATATATCTATCAAAATAATTATATTGCAAAGCAACTCTGTATTGACAAAACCATGAATGCATATAACCAATAGAAAAAATATTATATTTTTTACATATATATAAAAAAATCTGTAATTCTCGATAATCATCTATCGAGACAAACTTTTTTATTTTTAAAAATTTAAATATTTTTTCGTATATTGATAATTTATATAAACTAAACTTATAAAACATGTTGTATTTTTTTTTTAAAGTTGAATATTTATTTGGAATAAAAAAATGACTAAAATATGAAATACTTTGATGAAAAATTACAATTTTATATTTAAATAATACTTTTAATGCCACTGCTAGCGAATTAACTCTAACAACATGTATGTATTTTTTTAGATTTAATTCTTTAAGTGCCCAAATAGACCTAGGATCAGTAGCACTTTGATAAGCAATAAAATAATTTATTTTATTTATTCCTCTTATTTTGGCTATAATTATGCTTGCAATAGTAACTAGTATCAATAATAAATGAAAAAAAAAAATTTTAAAATTTTTTTTTAGTTTATAATTTCTGTCTAAACATAACTCAAAAAGATAATGAGCGCTTACATTATGAAGATCAGAAAAATAATATTTTTTTTTTAAATAATTAAATTTTATGTATGCTTTTCTAAACATTTATTAAATAATAATTTCCAATAATAAAAATACTTATGTCGAGAAACATTATACTTATACCAACAAGACTTGAGTCTAAAAGATTGCCCTCAAAAGCGCTATTAAAAATAGAAAATCTTTCAATAATTTTACACACATATTATAGAGCAAAATTATCTAAATTGGCTGATGAAGTATATGTCTGCACCCATTCTAATAAAATTATTAATGAATGTAAAAAATATAATATAAAATATATTAAAACTAGCAATCTTCCCAGAAATGGGACGGAAAGAATTGCAGAGGCAATAAAAAAAATTAAGTCACACAAAAAAGATACTATAATTGATGTGCAGGGTGATGAGCCTTTGATTGATCCAAAAAATATAGACAAAACTATAAAATTTTTCAAAAAAAATAAATTTAATATTGTTGTACCAAATATTAAAATCTCAGCAAATCAAGCAATTAATGAAAATATTGTTAAAATGATCGTAAATAATAAAAACAAAATAATCTGGATGTCTAGAAGTAGAATTCCTTTTTTACACAATTTAAAAAAAAAATTTTTTCTAAAACATTTATCTGTAATAGTATTTACTAAAGAGTCGCTTTTAAAATATTCTAAATTAAAAAAAAGTAAATATGAAATGATAGAATCAATTGAACTTCTGAGAGCAATTGAAAATAATTTAAATCTTGGATCAATAACATTAACAGGGGATTCTTTCTCTATAGATGTAATTAATGATTATAAGAACGCTCTAATAGCGTTTAAAAAAGATAAGATTAAAAAAAAATATTTACGAAAAATTAAAAAAATTTGTTAATTCAAAAAATCTTTTAATGCTTACAACATTTTTATTAATTACTTTTTTAAAACCCCAATTAACATGCGCATAGTTAACGCCGCTATCCTTAGCTGACAAATAATCAAAGATAGTATCTCCGATGTACAATGTATTTTCATTGCTTATTCCAAAATATGAACAAATTTTTTTGACTCCGTAGCCCGATGGCTTTGGATACGCAATTTGTTCTGAACTAAGAAAATAATCAATATTAATATTCAATTTTTTAATAATTTTGGCAGATCTAATTTTATCTTTTGATGTAAATATTGCGATTTTTTTATTTTTTTTTTTAAGAAAACTCAAAAATTTTTTAGAATCTTTAAATAATTTAATATTTTGAAGATTCTGATTAGAATATTTAAAATAATACTTTTTTATTAATAAACTATCAGAGTAAATACCTATTTTTTTTAAAATAACATTAAAAGGTAAACCGATATATTTGCTATATTTTATAAAATCTTGACTTAAATTAAATTTTTTTTTTACTTTACTCCACGAAAAAAGCATATTTTTTTTAGAGTCAATCAAAACTCCATCCAAATCAAAAATAATTAAGTCTATTTTATTTTTCAATTATGTGTAAATGCAAAAATTTATACTTTTTCTAAATAACAAGGAGTCTAATGAATTCATTGGCCCTACAGAATGCAATGAATTATGAGTCTTAATAAACATCATCATTTGATTATCTAAAAACGGAACCTCTTTAACTATTTTTACAGATTCCCACGGCACTATTTTGTTCATAAAATTATACGAATATTTTTCATCATGCGTCTCTAATATTTTAGTCCCGCAATTTTTTAGATTGTAAATCTTAGAATTGTCAATCAATGGAATAATTAAAGTAATAATTTTATTAGCTCCATCTGTATGTGGGTTGATAAATCCACCATTGGTATTAATTGCTGAAAATTCGAAAGAAAAATCAATTTTTTTAAAAATAAATTTTTTAATCATTTTTTTATAAAAATTTTCATTATTATTGAAATTTATTTTTAGGTGTTTGCTATTTAAAAAAATAATAAGACTATCAATAAATTTTTCACTTTTTAAAAAGTTGTATAATTGAAAAGTAAATTTTCTTTTTCTTATAATTTCATTAAAATTATTATCTAAACTTGTTAGATTATATTTACTTTGCTTGAGTTCATTTCTTTTATTATCAAAACTATTATATTTTAATTCGTTTATTGAGGGAAATTCATTTTTTAAATGATTATAAAGATCTTCACTAAAAATATTTTTAAACAGTATATGGGGGTAAGGAGAATAAAATACTTCTGATTCTGAGATATCAACCATTTAAATAATTTTATAATACAATTTAAACTGAAGTAAAATATTTTTTTATATTCATTTTATAAACAAAATATCTAAATAACTTAATATTTAAAATTTTTATTAAATTTAACGAATTCAAAATTTAAATTCGAACTTTGTGCAACTATTCTATCAATTTCACAATCTCCGAAAAATTTTGATTTCTTCAAATTAACATTCCATTCTTTAAGAGCCAAATCTATCATTCCTGTATTTGGCTTTCTAAATTTATAACCTTTTCTATACTTTAAATTAATCGAATCTTTAAAATATGGGGCATAATAAAATTTATCAACATGAGCTCCTTTAGAACGTAACTTACTATTCATCCAATAATGTAAATCTAATAATTCTTCTTCACTATAAAAACCTCTACCAATTCCTGATTGATTAGTAATAACAAAAACATAATATCCTTTATCATTATAATATTTTATAAATTTAAAAATGTCTCTTTTCCAAATAATATCTTTCTTTTTAATAACATAACCCAAATCTTTATTTATAACACCATCTCTATCTAAAAAAATAGCTGGTTTAAAAAGAATTTTATTTATAAAATTATTAGCTTTATAAAAATCTTTAGGGACACCTATATCTAAAAATTTTTTGAAAGAGTTTGTATAGACTTTTGCATATAATTTATTAAGCTTAATCAATAAAGGAAAGACATTTTTTTCTAATGAACATTCTTTTTTAATAAAAGATAAAATTTTTTTTGAACAAATATAATAGCCAGCATTAACATAACCTATTTGTGAGGATGTCCTTAAGTTTATATTTTTAACTAGTCCATTTTTTTTATTTATGTTTAAATTTGTAAACCTGTTTTTTCGCTCAGAACTAGTTGCAGCTAGCAGTAGGAGCATTTTCTTTTTATCAAAATTACTACTTAAATCATTTAAGTTAATATCAAAATAGGTATCACCATTGCATAATAGGAAAAATCTATCTAAAAATTTTTTTGCATTTTTTAAGGCCCCTCCGGTTCCTTTTGGAGAACTTTCATTTATGCATAATATTTCTAAATTATAGTATTTTTTTTTATGATATTTTTTAAAAAATAATAAACTTTTATATGAGCATAAAATTAATAATTTATCAAAACCATGTCTAGAAAGATTAAAAAAAAGATGTTCTATAAATGGTTTATTAAAAACTTTTACTAAAGCCTTTGGCTTTTCCTTTGTTATTTTTCTAAGCCTACTTCCTAAACCACCAGCCAATATTACGGCTTGCTTAATTTGAAAATCTTTTTGCATTATTTATTAAAACTCTTAATCAATCGGTAGATCTTCAATATTTTAAATGTTGTTTTAAAAATAAAAAATAAATACTTTGCATAGAAAACATTTATAACAATTGTTTTAAGCAAAAACTTTTGAGACTTAGCCAAATATAAAGATTTGTTAATATGCAATATGAATTTATTATTTTCAAAAATTTTTATAAATTTAGGGTTATTTACTAATTGTTTTTTTTTTTTATCTTCTATAATAAAAGCTATCTTTTCATTAAGATTAATATTTGATAAAAAATCTTTCTTAATTTTAGAAGAGCATAAATGCATAATTGCAATATTTTTTTCATTCAAAATATCATCTAAAATTAATTGCATATTATTAATTTCATAAGTATTTATAAGTCTTAATAAGTTTTTATTGTTATTTAAGAATCTACCTAGAATTCCATGTCTATTAGATATATCCGTATCTTTATTTATCAAATCAACAGAACATAGTTCGACTCCTGAAAAAATTTTTGCTAACAAACTTATTCTACATTTACTAGAATACCCTATAGAAATATAATTGAATATTCGATACTGATTTAGCAACTTAATAATTATTAGGGTTAAATAAAAATTATTAAAATTTTCATCGTCATCCAGTGTTATTTTTGAAAATTTTATAATATCTTTAATATTAAAAATTTTAGTTGTATTAGCATTTATTTGATCTTCGTGATTTAAAAAGTATCTTAGCCTAGAAAAATTATCGACATAATTTATAATATTCGCTTTATATTTTTTTACTTTTACTTTTGAAGCATTTTTCCAATTATAATTATCCTCTATCGGATTTATATTTTTTATAACATTTCTAGAAAATTTTGAAATTTTAGAAAAACGTTCTCCTTTAGTTGTATTTTGCAATTTAAAAGAAATGATTCCAAAGGTGCCAAGATTATAAGTAATATTATTTTCTGACATACGATAAAATATCTCCTCATCATTACTTGTGTTGGGCATAATAGATTCATCAAAACCATTAGATTTTATCCATACATCTCGAGATGCCAATAATGCTCCGAAACCTCCTCCAATATAGGAAAAGGTAGGATGAAATATTTGATTAGAGGAAAAATTTAATCTTTCTATATACCGGTCAATCATTTGATAATTAGGATTTCTGTTTAAAAAGTCATGTTCAATGATAATGCGGGGTATAAGAAAATAACTATTATTTAATTTTATCTGATTAGATAAGTTACCATTTAAAAAATTAAAAATGTTAATAAGACTTGTTTTTGAAAAAAAACAGTCTGAATTTAGCAGTATAATAAAATCTCCATCAATATTTACTAAATTTAAATTGTGCGCTTTTTCTATATATAATTGATTAAAATAATAGTTAGGTGTAATTTTTTTTGCTAAATCAGGATCTACGCATATAAACTTAACTTTATTTTCAAATTTTTTGTTTATAAGTTTAAAAGTTTTATTTAAAGGTTTTTCTTTATCACTATTCCAATCAACAATACTGTATTCAAAATTATTGAGCAAATTAGATCTTTCCAGATTATAAAGATTATAATTGACACAAAACTGAAACCTTTTTAAAAAATTTTCTTGATAATTATCATTTCTTGCACAAATTGCAAATACGATTTTCAATTTAATCTCAATTCTTTTTTTATTTCTTATTTATATTTTTTTAACGCAATTTAAATATATATTTTTAATTCATAAAAATAGTTATTTAAACAATTACATTAAGCATAATTTTTCTACGTATGAATAATATTTATTACTAACAATATAATATTTTTGAACCATTATTATCTATTTTAAAATTTAAGCACATATGTTTCTTAAAAGATTTATTAAACCTTTTTAAATTTTTATCAGGTACAATAAATAATAAAAAACCACCACCTCCTGCTCCTAGTAATTTTCCACCATAAGCTCCATTTGACAAACCATATTCATAGATTTTTTCAATTTGATTATTTGTTATTGCTGTTGCTAATTTTTTTTTTCTTTCCCAATTATAATTCATTAAATCCGCAAAAACATTCAGATCTAAACTGCTTGATTTGAATAACTTCTTTGCTTCATTAGTAGCAATCGCCATCTCTGATAAAAGACTATCGCTTTTATTTTCTAATATTTGTTTTGATATAACTTTTGTTATATTACTAGAAAATCTTTGATTGCCGGTGTAAATAAGTATTAAATTATTTTCTATTTGTTTTTTTATTTTATTATTAATTTTTATTGCGCTGACTGAAAATTTTTTATTCTTAAAAAATTTAATAGAATTTAACCCTCCATAAGAAGTTATAACCTGATCCTGAAAACCAACTTTATCTCCAATTAAATCTCTTTCAATATAAATAGCCTGCTTCGCTAATTGCCTTTTATTTAATTTAATATTTTTGAGTTTGCTTAAAGCGTTCAACACTCCGACTGTAAAAGCTGAGCTAGCCCCTAAACCTGACAAACCTGGCAAATCTCCTTGATGCACAATTTCAATTTTATCATTGTGAAATTTAAGATAATTTAAAATTTCTTTCACAACAGGATTATGAATATTTTTTATATCTTTTGCTTTTTGTTCATTAAAAAATCTTATTCTGTAATTATAATTAAAATAAGGGGGCAAAAATCTAACTATTACATTACAATATCTATTTATTGCTAAAGTAATAACCTCCCCACCCTCTTTTAAAAACCATTCAGGATAGTCTGTTCCACCGCCAAATAATGAAATTCTAAACGGTGTTCTTGTAATAATCATAATTTTTTTTATACCAGTTTAATGTTTTTTTTAGCCCCTGTTTTAATGTAGTGAAGCGTCTATACTTAAGCTCATTTTTTATTTTTGAAATACTAATTAATCTTTTCGGTAGCATAGTTGGCTTTGACTCATCATATAAAATTTTTATATTTTTTAAATTTTCAATTTTAAGTAAAATTTTAAGGACCTTGTTTATTGTTACTGATTTACCACTTGCAATGTTTAAAATATTAAAATGCACATTATTTTTGTTAATTATTTTAGTTAATATTCTACAAAAATCTTTTATATATAAAAAATCTTTAAGATCTTTTCCATTACCCCAGACATTGAATGGATTTTGTCTATTCGCTGCTTTTACAATTAACGAAGGAATAACTTTTGCTTGTTCAAGGTCAAATTTATCATGAGGTCCATATAAATTTCCAGGTCTTATAATAATTGTTTTCATAGGATTCTTAATTTTTTTGGAATAGATTTCGCAAACAATTTCTGAAAACCTTTTCATCCAGCCTACGATATAATACTTTTCAAAAAAACTAAATTTTGCATCAGTTTCTTTCATTGCAAAATTATTTACAGGGTAGACTGTATTGCTGCTAATAAAAACAAATTTTTCAACACCTTGGTAATGAGCGGCCTCTAGCATATTTAAATTCATTCTGATGTTTGGAGTTAAATGAACCAAAGGAGTTTTATCTATTACTGCTGCTCCAGATGAGTTTGCTGCACACATTACAACTATGTTCATATTCTTGCATATTTTTTGACAATTTTTTGGATTCTCTAAATCTATTTTTATATAATTTACCTTAGCAACTTTAAAAAAGTTTCTTGCTTTAAAATATGTAGCAAAAATTCTATATTTTTTTAATTTAGAAAATTCTTTTAATAAATTGGTACCAACAAAACCTGATCCTCCTGTCACTAATAAATTTTTTCTCATTTCTGATTATTGATCTCTATTTGATAAAATGGGATTTTTACTTTTCCATTCGAATTTATAAATAGGATCATTCCATTTGATAGTAAATTGGGAATTTCGATCGTACTGTGTATTTTGTTTATAATGAAAAATTGCAAGATCACTCAAAACAAGATGACCGTTTCCAAATTTTGGAGGTATCAGAATTTGTATTCTATTTTTAAAAGATAAGTCAAAACTTTTCCATTTTTTATACTCTTTAGACTCTGGATTGTTATTAACAACAATGAGCTGAAACTCACCATATAAACAACTTATAAGTTTGGAAGTTTTATTATCTCCATGAATTCCTCTTAGTACATTTTTAGAAGAAACCGAGATATCGTCTTGTATAAAATCTATATTAATTCTATTTTCTTCCATAAAATCTTTATTGTATATTTCTAAGTATGATCCTCTGTGATCTTCAAAAGTTGTAGGGATAATTTTTTTTACTCCGTCCAGTTCAGTTTCTTCAAATGACCAGCTAGAATAACTTTTCATTTATTTAAAATAATTATGTCTTTTAAAACTTTGATTACTATTATTAATATACCATGACCATGTTTCTTTTAGACCTTCTTTCAAGGAAACTTGGGGAGAATAGCCTAAAATTTTTTTAGCGTTATCAATATTCATTATTCTTTTATGAAAACCAGAGTCTTTTGTCTTATCAAACTTATAATTAAAACTTACGACTTCTGAAAGTGTCTCCACTAATTCTCTAATTGTATAACCAATACCACTTCCTAAATTTAAAAAATTAAAATTTCCTGTACCTTTTACAATTGCCAATATTACACCATCAGCAATATCGCTGGCGTATGCGAAATCTCTAATCGATGAACCATCACCCCAAATTATAAGTGGATTTTCCTTATTTAATATTTTATTCATTAAAGTGGGAATTACCATTGCATTTTCTGGATCAAAATTGTCACCAGGACCATAAACGTTACATGGTCTTACAACAAAAAAATTTTTTAAATTATATTGTTTTTTATAAGCTTGAATTTGCATTTCTGCCATTCTCTTAGCCCAACCCGGAAACATATCCATCGGAGGTTTGTTAATATCGTCTTCATCCTCAATAAAGATCTCTCTACTAGAGTATGCTCCAATAGAACTCGTATAAATTAATCGATTTATATTATTCAAACGACAAGCCTCAAGAAAATTGGTATTCATCATTAACAAAGGAACAAAAAAACTTGCTGGTTTTTCTATAGTTACTTTAACTGAACCTTTAATTCCAGATACATGAAATGCATAATCAATATTTTTCGTTACTTCTCTACAAAATTCAAAATTAGTCAGGTCACCCTTAATATATTTTGCTCTTTTATCTAAGAAAAAATCATCTAAAGATACTACTGTAACTTTAGAATTGAAGTCACACAATTTTTTAACAATAAATCTTCCTATTAGACCAGTGCCACCAGTTATTAATACATTTTTTTTTTCAAAAAAAAATTTTAATTCATCAAGATTCATATTGTTTTAAATAAAATTAAACTAAATATTTATTTATCGTTATAAAAATCACCATGTTCAACAAATAAACAAGAATAAGATTTTTTGTCCTCGTAAATTTTTTTAAAAGAATGAAATATCATTTCAGGTTTATTTAGGAATATAACCTTTACTTCTTTAAGAATTGACTTCATTACCGCTGTATAATCTTGAGTGTGTTGGGGACCTCCATTTAAAGGAACTTTTGACCCTATTGAAGTTCTTATTATAATTTTTGGCTTTAATTCCCCACGAGACATTTCCCTAATTTTATCTAAATGATTAACAAGTTGATTCATTGCGCAAATCAAAAAATCAAACCTTGGAAAACATGTAATTGGAACATACCCATTTAAAGCCATGCCAATTGAAATTCCCATTTGGACATCTTCAAAAACTGGAAGTTCAATTTTTTTTTTTGAAGGAACATTTATTAAGGTGTTGTACATTGCATTACCAGAATAGGATACTGATTGTCCTAAAAAAATAGTATTTTTTTTTTTTGATAAAAAGTTCATTGATTTAATTAATTCATTTTTATATTTCATTAAAATAACACCCATCCTCCGGTCCCGTGGTGAGGATATTTTCTTTTATAATTATATTTAATTACACCTTTTGGTACCAAGGATTTTTTAAACCAAACTTTATCAGTCGGACTATTAGTGCTCATATTATTATCTTCAACTACAAATTTTATAGGCAGCTTAAAATTTTTAGAATATTTGTAACACTCATGAAATATTCCAGTTTCAAAAGTCATATCACCTATAAAAACCCATACTTTATTTTTTTTTTTTTTTAATTGAATAGATTTTCCAACTCCTAGTGCTATCGGTAATATACCACCAACGATTGCGGAAGAATAAAATTTATATTTAATGTTATTAATTCCCATACTTCTTCCTTCAATTATTTCTTTTTTTAACCATTCTTTTGGTATCCCTTTGAGTAAGGCGTGATAGTGATTTCTCCAAGTTGAGAATACCCAGTCATTTTTTTTTACTTTCTTAAAAATTTTGATTAGCTGATCTTCATTATTACCAGACAAATGTATAGGAGCTTTAATTTTTCCGGACTCATATACTTTTTTTATATCGTCTTCAAAATTTATTAGATCGCTTTTCTTTAACATAGTTATCATCTGTCTAAAAAATTATGAATTTTTACTTTTTCTCTCCAATAATTTAATAAATCTGACATTGTCTGTTCAAAAGATATTTCTGGTCTCCAACCTGTGTCTTTTGAAAATTTGCTTATATTTGGAACTTGCAAATCGGCGTCTATCGGCCTCAATCTAACTGGATCTCTGATAATTTTAATATTTTTAATTTTCGATAATGATATTAAATAATTTAACATCTGACCTACTGTGCAAGTATAATCTCCTCCAATATTATACACTTCTCCTGGCTTTGGGTTTTTAAATAATAGTAAATGATAAGCTCTAACAGCATCTCTTACGTCGGCAAAAGTTCTTAATGACTTTAAATTTCCAACTTTAATTATAGGTTTAATTTTTTTGTGTTCTATTAATGCTATCTGTTTTGCAAAAGAGGACTCAGCAAAAACATCTCCTCTTCTGGGTCCAGTATGAGTAAACATTCTAGTAGTTAAAACTTTTAATCCATAAGCCTCATAAAAATATTTTCCTACAAGATCTGTACCTACTTTTGAAATAGCATATGGAGATGCGGGATGATAATTGCAATTTTCGTCAATAGGTATATTTTCTTTTTTAACTTTTCCAAAAACTTCAGATGAAGAACATACATGGATCAAAGGGTCAAATTTCAAAAGTTTAATTGCATTTAAAAGATTATAAGTTCCTATAAAATTTGTATTGAAAGTCATGTTAGCCTCCTCAAAACTGGCAAGGGGAAAACTTTGTGCTGCTAAATGATAAACAAAGTTAGGCCTGGTGTTTTTTACAGCTTCAATCAATGAGCTGTAATCATTTAAATCAGCGCTAACAAATTTTAATCTTGAATTTTTTTTGTTTACCAAATTCAAAAGGTGCTGAATATTATCAAGTGGACTTCTCCATCTACAAAGACCGTAAATATTATGATTAGTATTTTTTAATAAATAATCAACAAGATGGGATCCTACCATTCCTGTAATTCCAGTTATTAATATATTTTTTTTCATTTTTTAATTACAATTAGATTAGTATATATAATTATTCAATCAAATCTATTGCATCATTATTAATTATGATCTTGAGTCAAAAATTGCTTGCAAAATTATTTCATTCGAATGTCAGAGAAATCAATAATTTTTGTAAAAAACTTTTAAATAGAAAAATTCAATATAAATTTTTAAAAGGAAGTGAAAGAGATACTATTGTAATAAAAATTTTACAAAGAATATTCGAAGATAACCAAATTATTAATGATCCAAAAAGAAAAAAAGTATGGAGTAAAGGCTGGGGGGAAGTTCTAAAATCTTATCATAAAACTAAAAATGTTAAATATTTAATCCCGAAGTTTTATACTCATAGAGAAAATAAAATTTTTAGACTTGGCGGACAATTTATAAAGACAAGTAACCCCTTATTTGAAATTCACATGGTAAATATTTTTAGACATTGGTACTTCAAAAGATATTTTAACAGTGTTAATAATATTTATGAATTCGGGTCAGGGACAGGGCATAATCTTATAGAATTATCTAATATTTTTCCTAAAAAAAAACTTTATGGATCAGATTTCGTAAAATCATCTGTAAACTTGTTAAAATTAATTTCCTTAAAAAAAAAAATAAATTTACAAGCTTTCATGTTTAATATGACAAATCCAAATATTAAAATAAAAATTTTAAATAAATCAGGTATTTTTACATCTGGCGCTGTTGAGCAATTGGGTGGGAATATTAGTAAATTTATAAATTATTTAGTAAGTCAAAAACCTGAGATAATTGTGCACGTGGAACCAACTGCTTATTTTTATAAATCTGATAAGCTTCCTGATATTTTGGGTAAAATATTTCAAACCAAAAGAGGTTACAGCTCGAATCTTTTAATATTTTTGAAAAAATTAGAGTCAGAAAAAAAAATAAAAATTTTAAAGACCTTTAGAAGTCCTTTTGGTAGTTTAATGATGGAAGGTTATGATTTTATAGCATGGAAACCAATTAATTAATTATGATTTTCAATTTCAAAAACAAAAACGTATTTATCTCAGGTGGTACGCATGGCATTGGATTAGCTTGTGCTTTAAATTTTGCAAATTTAGGGGCTAATATAATTTCATTTTCAAGAGATCAAAAAAAAGTTACAAATTTTAAAAAAAAATTAAATTTTTTAAAAACTAATTATTTAATTGAAAAAGGAGATATTCTAGATCATGACTTTATTCATTATTTTTCGAAAGCTGTATTAAAAAAACATAAAAAAATAGATATACTTATCCATAATGTAGGTGGTGGTGGTCGATGGGGAAAGAAATGTTTTTTAAATACAAATTTAAAAGTTTGGGATGAAGTTTATAAAAAAAACAATAATGGTATTATAATTTTTTCTAAATACTTTTTACCAACAATGATAAAAAGTAATTGGGGAAGAGTTATTGTAATCAGTTCTGTAACGGGAGTAGAATCTAGAATCGAAGATAGACCATGGTTTAATGCAGCCAAAGCTTCCCAACATGCAATTATAAAATCTTTCTCAAAAAAACATAATTTTACAAAAAAAAATATTACTTTTAATACAATTTCGCCAGGACCAATCTTTATAAAAAATACCGGATGGGACAAAGAAAAAAAAAATAATCCCAACAAGTTTAAAAAAAAAATAGATAATTTAGTGCCAACTAAGTATCTTGGAAAAGCAGATGATGTTTCTTATTTATGTTTATTTTTAAGTTCTGATTATGCAAAGTATATAAATGGTAGTAACTATATTATAGATGGTGGTTTTACAAATGCTATCTGAATTAAAAAAAATAGCAAATTATCTTCGCATAAAAATATTAAAAATAATTTTTAGAGTTAAAAAAGGACATATCGGTGGAAGTTTTTCTTGTTTAGATATAATAATTTGCATTTATTTATCTAAAATTTTTAAATTAACTAAAAATCATTTTAACAACAATTCTAATGACTTCTTTATTTTATCAAAGGGGCATAATGCTATTGCTCTATATTCTGTTCTTGACTTTTTAAAAATTTCTAAAAATTATAAGTTAGATAATTTTCATCAATCTGGTTCACTTTTAACGGAACATCCTTCTCCAAGTAAAAAACTACCTGGTATAGAAATAGAAACTGGCTCTTTAGGAAATGGGCTAGGAGTAGGAGCGGGTTTTGCATTTGCTAATAAGGATAATAAAAAAAAAGTAATTGTTCTAGTTGGAGATGGAGAACTTTACGAAGGTTCAAATTGGGAAGCAATGATTTTGGCCGCAAATTATAAACTTTACAATTTATTATTAATTGTAGATAGAAATTTTGCAATGACTCTAGATCGAACCGAAGATGTAATGAGATTAGAAAATCTGGAAAAAAAAATTAAATCATTTGGTTTCGAAACCGCTACTATTGATGGTCATAATTATTCAACTATTTTAAGAAAACTAAAAAAATTTAAAAGTAAAAAAAGTGGCCCTCCTATGTGTATAATAGCTAAAACTAAAAAAGGTAAAGGCTCAAGTATTATGGAGTCAGACTTAAAATTTCATCATGGAGTTCCTAGTCCAGCTGAATATGAAAACATATTAAAAAATTTGGGATAAAACATTGAAAGATATTGACATTAGAGATGCTTTTTTTGAAGAAATTTATAATTATCTTAAAATAGATAAAAAAATAATTTTACTTTCTGTTGACCAAGGTGCTTTAGCTATAAATAAAATAAAAAAAGACTTTCCTAAAAATTATTTTAATATTGGAATATTTGAACAAACTGCGATTAATTTTGCAGCTGGTCTTGCACAACAAGGTTACAAACCTTACGTCTACTTAATAGCTCCATTTACCTTGAGAGCTTTAGAACAAATAAAAATAAGTTTATGCTCAATGAAATCAAAAGTAACTATAGTTGCATCAGGTCCAGGATTCACTTATGCGTCCGACGGTCCAACACATTATTTTAACGAAGATTACCAAATTTTAAAAAATTTCCCAAACCTTAATTTTTATTGTACTTCAGATTATTTATCAGCAATAAAAAGCTTCCGACAGTCATATAAATCTAGAAACCCTTCTTACATAAGGTTAGAAAAAGGAATTACCTGCAAAATACCAGGAAATTTAAAATTATCAATTAATCATATTCTTAAAGGTAAAAAAATTCTTGTAATTTCAAACGGACAATTAACATTTGTTATAAAAAAAATTTTAGAAAAAAATAAAAAATTAAACAACCTTGGTTTAGTTGATATTACTCAATTTATCCCTTTAAATTTTATTAGAATTGAGAAAATAGTTAAAAACTATGAAATAATAGTCTTAATTGACGAAAGTCCCTTAAGATCATCTATTAATCAAGAATTATACTTCCAAATAAAAAATAAGGAAAAATTTTCTAAAAAAAAAATTATATTTATGAATACATATTTTAAGTTTTGGAAGATTGCAGGTAATAGAGATTATCTAAAAATTAAAAATAATATTGATGAAGCATCAATTAAAAAAAGACTATTAAGTCTTATTTAGTAAAAAAAATTTTTAAAAGATAGTTTACATGAATAACTATATTACTTTAATAAGTGTTGCAGTTTTATTTATTCTTCTGTATTCAATTTTATTAATTAATAAACCATGTTTTTATTTTCTAACCATCTTTGAGTTTGAATTATATTGTTTTTAATTTCATTTCTACTAAAAGCCTTGCCCCAGGTTGCATCTTCTTTATATTCAAAAGGTATACCCACTTCTTCTTCATCTGAAAATCTATAGAGCAAATGTGCATGCTTACTCCAGTCATTGTCAATCTTTTTAATAGAATATATTTCTGGATTTTTGTATATTGGCGAACCTGGTAAAGGACAAAATCCTGAAAGGCTTACGTAATCTGGTTTAATAATATCTAAAAATTTGATAGTCTTTTGAACTATATCCCTTGGTTCACCAGGCAAACCATAGATTAAACAAATCTTTACTTTTATTCCAGCTTTCTTTGAGTTATTAACAAATTCACTAATGGTTTTCTGATTTTGCCATTGTTTATTTATTATTTTCATAACATTCTCATCTATCGTCTCAACACCAACTGATAACTCCTCACAGCCAGTTTCTTTTGCCAATTTTAATTGTTCGTATGTTGCAATTGAGGTGGTCTGCCCTCTCCACATTATATTAGACTCTCCCAAAGCTTCCATTTGACTATAAAATAATTCTTTTTTTGGGTTTATAGCTATTTCATCTTTTAATAAAATTGCTTGAATTTTATATTTTTCTTTTAAATATTTAATTTCATCTAATATTTTTTGTTTACTTTTCACTTGCAAAGTATTTGGGACATTATAAACACAATAAGAACACTTATAAAAACATCCGCGGGAAAAATAAACCATTGTTGCTCTGGGCGAACCATACTTTTCGAACATTTGGTTATTAATGACTGCTTTGTCTGGCAAAAATTCTCTTTTAGGGAACGGAGTGTCTCTAAAAGGGTAATTCTTGTAATCAGCAGAATATCTTTTATTTTTTTTCTGCTTATCAGTTATAGTTTGTTGAAAATTTTCTTCTCCTGGACCAACTATTATTTTGTCAAAGATTAATTCACACTCATCTGGAAGCATGTCAACATGTGTACCTCCTGCAATATGAATTGACTTTTTAAATTTATTTTTTAAAAATTTAGAAATTGAATATACTTCAATTGCATCACCGGACTTCATAATCCAAAATAAATAAAAATCTGACTCAGGTATTTTGTCAATTTCTTTGCTAAAGTTATTTTTATTCGAACCTCTTAAATCATAAATATCAATTTTGGCATTCGGCAACTGTTTTTCTAAAATTGTTGCATAATACATTTCCCAATATGGTTGCAATTTAAAAGGATTGTAAAAATAATGCCATGACGGTACTATAAATGTAACTTTCATATCTTGCTCTTATACCAGTCAATAGTTTTTTTCAAATGATAATCAATTGTAAGGTTATCAACAGTCAAATACATTTTTTTCATTTTGGTATTATCTAAAATTCTGCAGTTTAGTTTTTTTTCTGACCGGAAAGATTTAATTATTTTAATTTTTTTTTTTATTATTTTTAAAATTTTTTTTGTTATCTCTAATGTAGAGTAGTTTGTATTTGAAGAAATATTAATAATATCAATTTTTTTACGCGATTTCAAAAAAATCAATTTTATAATTAAATTTGTAAATTCAGAAACATTTACCCAATTTCTTACCAAAGAACCTGAGCCAGGAATTTTTACATAAGATCTATTTGAAATAATTTTTTTAATTAAATAAGGAATTAATCTTGAAGATCTATTATCAAAGTTGTCATATTTTCCATAGATAGCCGAGGGTCTTAGAATTACGATTATTGTTTTTAAATTATAAATACTTTTGTAAATAAAAATTATTTTTTCTAATAATCTGGATATCCACCCTATTAAATAAGTTTCAGATACCGGTTTTCTTTTGAAATATTGACTTTCTTTTAATTTATTAATTGATTTAGGATATCCGGTGGAACTACTTACATATATTAATTTTTTAACCTTTTTAGCTCTACAAAAATTTAATATATTAATCATTGAAAGCAAGTTATTATAAAAATCAAAATTTTTTTTAATTTTCTGCATTCTTAAATTGAAAATTTTATTAGACAAATGAACAATTACAGTGGGTTTGTAACTAATTTTATTAAATTCAAAAGTCTTAGATGAATCAAAATGAACGTATTTAATTTTAGAATTTTTAACAAAATCTTTTTTTTTATGATAAGTACCAACAATTGATTTTTTTTTTTTTAACAATCCCTCAACAAGGTTTTTACCAATAAAGCCACAAGATCCGGTTATAAATACTAAAAATTTTTTTTGCAGAAAATTATATCAATTTAAATTAATTTATTCTTTCACAAAGTTCTTTAAATAAAGTTAAATGTCCTCTTTTAGATAAATGAAATCCGTCGTTAGCAAGATTTTTTTTTTTAGGGTCTATCTTAATAAAATTTTCTAAGAATTCTTTTTTTATAAGCTCATTATAATTATTTATAAATTTATACGTTCCAAATCTTTGAAGATCAATTCTACGATCGCAATGTATTCCAATCCAAAGAATTTTAGAATTTAAGAAAGAGCTTTTAAGTTTTTTAATAGTTTCTAAAAAAGAACCTATAGAAGACTTACTAAGCGAATGATACTTTAATAATTTATTATTATATAAAATATTATTCTTATAAAAATTTTTTTTAATACTTAATATTTCCAAAATTCTAATTATTTTGTTGGATTTGCTTGCACTTAATAGTTGAGTTTTGACGTCATTAATACCAGTATGAACTACTACATAATCAGGCTTCCATGCCACAAAATAATTAACAGCAAAATTTATAAGTTGTGAAGTTTGAAGGCCTCCCCAGGTAACTTGCTCAATTTCAAAATTTTTTTTTCTAAAAAACCTTTTAAGTTTATAAACATAGGTATCCTCTAATCTTATGAAATTTTTATTTTCTATTCTTGGTAAAGCATTTGAGTCTGCAATAAATAATATTTTCTTTATATTTTTCATATAATTTTCATTAACCGAATATGGAACCTACAATTCTAATAAATCTTCAAAATTTTTAAACTGGAAATTGTTATTATTTTTTTCATTTTTAATTTTATTTGAAATGACCAATAATTCATTAACTGATAATTTGTAAAAATTAGGCGTATCTTCTATCCAAATTATTCCGCTTTTAAAGTTTTTAACATCACCGCTTACATATTTTGGTTTGGGATTAATGCAGACTTTATTAGCAATTTCTAGAATACCAAAAACTAATATATTTTTGCACTGATCAATAGCAGAAATCATAATACTTGAAATCGACCCAAGAACACAAGAATATTGACAATAAGCCTCGCTTAAAAATGAATTTTTATCTAAAGTTTTTACTTTTATACCCATGAGTAAAATTTTTTCTTTAAGCCTTTCGGAATTTAAAGAAGTATCTCTAGGGTGTATTTTTATATCAATAGAAGAAAATTTAAATTTAGTATTTAGTAATAAAATATTATGTAAAAACTTATCTATCATAAAATTCGCATATTGTTTTTTATTCTCCAAGATCTCCAGAACAACTAATAATTTTTTATTATATTTAAAATTATTTGGACATTTACAACTCTTATCAACAGATAAATTAAATATTTTTAAATTTCTAAATTTTCTTGAATAAGCATATATTTCCATCTCTTTATTACTAACTAATGCTTTAAGTTTTTTATGGTACAATGGAAAAAATTCACTTTTATTAAAATAAATAAAATTTTCTTGCAAAATAGAAATAGAAATAATATTAAGAAATAAATTTTGAATATATAAATACAACCTTTTAATATTTGTTCTTAATTGAATAATTTTTTTAATTATAATTATAAAATTATCTAAACTTAAAAAATTATATTCAATTTCTTTGAATAATTTAAAATTATGAATACTTACCGAGATAATAGTAGAATTATAAATATTATTTAAATTATTAACAATAAATCTAATCTCTGGTTTTGAAAAATCTGAACAAATTATTTTATTAAAATTAGTTTTTTTTAAAGAAAAAAAACATTTTTTAGCAATAAAAAAAGATCTTATTTTAGAAAAATTTTTAAAAAAAAGATTATCATAAACGCTTGGTATTAAGAAAAAATTAGTTATTATTTTTTTTTTTTTTAATAAACTCAATTCGTTAAAGTACTCTTGGGAAATGCCAATATTATCAGTAATAATGTAAAAATTATAATTTAAAAAATTTTGCTCTAATTTCTTTTTATAAAAATCTAACAAAGCGTAAATAGGGAAACCTATAATTAAAACATTATTTTTCATTTTAAAAATTAGTTAATTAATATTTTTCTTTTATTAATACGACTGAAGTTATTAAGAATTCTTATAGAAATATCTGTTATTTTTTTTAAAGTCGGCATTATTAAATTTTTGTTTTTACATTTATTTTCAAAATTAAAAATATTTTTATAAGTAATTAGGCTAGCAGTTGGAAAGTTAGCAATTCTAATAGATTGTTTATAAATGCCTTGTAATCCGATTTTTAAAATAATTTTTTTATTTGAATAATAAATTTTATATATCTGAATATTTTTTAAGTTTTTACAAGTCTTAATTTCCATTGATTTGTTTAAACTTTTTAAAAAAATGCTACCTTTAAGCTCGTGAAATTGTTTTCTTTTTGATTTAATTATTTTATAAATTTTTTTTTGAATCTCTATTTTATTCTTTGTTAATAGAGAAAAAAAATAATAAATGTGTATTAAATTAGTTAATAAACTGCCTTCAGGAACTAAAACAAAAATTTTAAAATCAACAGATCTTAAAAAATTTAATTTACTTAAATTTAGTATAATACCACCCCAGGTGTTAACTAATATTTTTTTTATATTAAAAATTTTTTTTATAATATCGAAATGCTTTTTTTTTAAGAAAATAAATTTTTCTAATAGAAGTAATCTAATCTTATTATTTTTTATAGCAGCTTTTACAGTTTTAAACCTATCAATTGAATGATTAGCAAAAATTGCAGCAGAAAAAATTTTGTTCTTTGGAAAAAATTCACATATTTCATAATTAATATTTAGTTCCAAACTGTCAATTTTTTTTTTTATATGGGACTTTTTTAAATATTTATCATAAATATATATTTTACAATTTTTTTTATTATTAAATGATTTTAAATGAGAGGTGCCCATTGCACCAATTCCTATTAATAATACGTTTTTTTTCATTTTTTATGAATTATCATAAATCAAAAGTTTTCTATAATGTTTAAAGCATGTATAATTGGTTCATCAGGAATAATATTGCATCATATTAATGCAATGTTATCTAATAAAATAGAGGTTTACTCTATTTGCTCAACAAGAAAAAATTCAAAAAATTTAATAAAATTTAAAAAAAAATATAAAAACATTAAAATCTTTAATAATTGGAAAAAATGCATTGAAGAAAGTTCGATTGTTAAAAATATTTTTTTTTTAATAGCGCCTAGAATTGATTATACTTTTAAATTCGTAAAATATATTTCTAAATATAAATTGCCAATGCTTGTAGAAAAACCTATTAGCAAAAATTTATCCGAATTAAATTATCTTAAAAAATTAAATAATTATATTTTTGTTGGATATAATAGAATTTTTTTTAATAATGTAATTTTTTTATCAAAATTAAATATTAAAAATTCTATTATATCTATAAATTGCCCTGAAAAAAACAGCACAAGTTTTTTAGAAAATTCATGCCATATTATCTCTATTATTTTATTTCTTTTTAAAAAAATTACCATTATTAAAAAAATTAAAAATAAAAACTACATTTTTTGTTCTTTCAAAACTAAAAACAATAATATTATAAATTTAAATATTTTATTTAAAACACCAACCAATTTTAGCATAAATATTAAATCAAAAGGTTATGAAATTATAATGCGCCCAATAGAAAAACTATTTTTTTATAATTCTTTAAAAATAAAGAAAATAAATAATTTGTATGAATATAAACAGATATTAAAAATAAAAAAAAATGAGTTAAAAGATAAAAATAAGCCAGGCTTTATTAATCAATACAAAGAATTTAAGAAAAGTGTTATGAAAAAAAGAATGCACAAAACTGCTAATATATTTTTTGCAAATAAAGTTATGCACATTGCTAAAAATATTATTAAATAATAACTAAAAAAATTTTTTTTCTTCTCTTGTCCTTCGGAACTCTTTGTCTCCATTCAAAGAGTATGCGTATTCATTTTAATTTTTAGTGGAGTTATTAAAAAATTTATCAATTTTATTCTTTTTCACATCTCTATATTTTACCGCCTCAATTATTAAAGATGTAAATGGATCTCTATCAAAGCCAGTTGTCTTAAAATTAATTTTATATTTCCCTTTAATTAATTTAGGGTTAATTTTTCTTTTCATAGAACTTTTTATTTAAACTTTACCATTTAGGTTTTAAACCTTTCGCATGTATAGGGGTTATTATTTCTATAACTTGGCTATCATTAAAATTAGCCTTTCTTGAAATAAAACTATTTTTTTAGGATTATAGACAACATATTATATATCATACCAATATAGATGAGCGTAACCAGAAATAAATTTGTCTAACTTTCTGTTCAACATCAATGTATCTTGTGCCGGCGAAACTATAAAATTCATTAACATTCCACCCAAACTATGATCGGTTCTTATGTTTTTGTTTTCTTCTAGAGTTTTTTTAAAAAAATTTTTTTTTCTTAACGTAAGCTTTACAAATTTTCTCAAGATCCGGGGTTAATATTCTTAAAACACCACCCTTTTCTAAAACTCTATTAATCTCAGCAATTACCAAGGGTAATTTTATATGCGTCATATGTTCAAAAATATGGGAACAAAAAACTACTGAACAGGATTTGCTTGGTAAATGAATTTTTTCAATATCTCCTATAATTTTATACTTATCTTTTTTTATATATTTATGGTCTAGCGTGTACCAGCCTTCTTTTTCCCAAATAGGACTTGCTCCAATATTTAATTTTATTTTATTTTATTTACTTTACCTCTCCCAGTATCTTAATTTTTTTGCGACTAAAATTTCTTCTTTGAAGACTTTTTTTTCAGAAGAACCAAATACTACTGGTATTTTTTTGATAGAATTTATTAAATTTGATAAACCAACATGCTCCAATGATGCTGACTGATCGCTACCATACATTGCTCTATCTAATGTTATATGCCTTTCTAAACTTGATATACCAAGTGTGCAGGCAACAATACTTGGTGTTACCGAGGATTCATGTCCGCTATAACCAACTTTGCAATTAAATTCTTTTTTTAAAAAATTTATTAAATGTAAATTAAGAAGTTCTTCTGGACATGGATAAACAGAAATACAATGCATTAACTCAAAATCGCATTTTTTAGATCTAAAAATATTAACGGCTTTTTTTATATCATGCAAATTTGACATGCCAGTTGATATAAAAGTATATTTACCTTGGGAAGCAACGGCTTCTAGAAAATTAATATTTGTTATCATTGCTGAGGCTATTTTATTGTACTTTAAATTAAAAATTTTTAAAAATTCTAAACTTTCTAAGTCCCAGGCCGAAGCAAACCATTTGATTTGGTTCTCTCTACAAAAAATGTCAATTTCTTTGTATTCTTTTAGTCCAAATTCTAAGCCTACTTTCTGTTCTCTGAATGTTGTGCCCCAAGGACTTTCTCTCTGTTGATCCAGCTCTTCTTTAGAATAAACCTTCTCTATTGTTCTTTTTTGGAATTTTACAGCATCACAACCGGCTTGTTTTGCCATTAATATTAATTTTTTTGCAATATTAATATCTCCATTATGATTAATTCCTATCTCTGCAATTATAAAGGGAATATTCATTACTTAAATTTGTATGGGCTTAAGCCTGATCCTAAATTATTATTTTTTTTATCCCAATTTTTTATTTGGGATTCAATGTTTACTCCTACATTTTTACTCCAACTAAGTAGAATTTTATTAAAAATTTTTCCTCTCGTACCATTTCCAATTTTTAAACCATTTAAAGAGGTCACTGGAAGCATAGAAAAGGGTGTGCCAGTCATAAACGCTTCGTCAGCATCGTAAACATCATAAGGTTCTAAATCTTTTTCATAAACTTCTAATTTTAATTTTTTACATAGAAAATTAATTACATAGTCCCTTGAAATTCCTTTTAAAATATTGTGTCCTTTAGGAGTAAAAACTTTTTTATTTTTAACTATAAAAAAATTATCTCCAGTTCCCTCAGAAATAAATCCATTGGTATCAAGTAATAATGCCCAATTGTTATCCCCTTTAAATAGACTTGTCTCAATATTTGCCGTTAAATAAAATAATCTACTTCTATTTTTTATCTTAGGATCCATTAGCATCGAAGGAATTGCTCTTTGCGAAGGTATAACAGCATTAATTCCCTGATCAAACAATACGCTCATTCCATGCACTGTCCATTTAAGTGGGAAATCAGCTATAATTAAATTTGCTCCTGGCTTTAAACCTTCAACTCCATGATAAATTCCTAAAAGACCTCTAGAAACATCTATCATTAACCGATGCTCATCATCTTTTTCAAAAGCATTCTCGTTTATTTCAATTGTCTGATGACAAAAATTTATTATCTCTTTTTTAGAGTACTTTAATGGAATTCTTAATATTTTAATTCCTAATAGCAATCTATCAATATGCTGTTCAAGTAAAAATTGTTTTTTTTTAAAAGATCTTGTCATTTCAAAGACCATGTCACCAAACATTAATGCAGAGTCGTATATTGAGATTTTAGCTTCATTCTCTGGAAGAAATTTTTCATTAAAAAAAACTAATCTTTTTTTATTATTTGACATTTTTTTTATCTAAAAAATTAATTATATCTCTTATATTAAATTTAGAATTTTTATAATAAAGATTTTTATAAATATCTTTAATAATTTTATAATCACTAATAGTATTAACGTCCAAACAAATATCTGGTCTGCTGAACGTTTTTGGACACTTAATAGTTCGAACTTTGCACCAATTAGGATTTATAGTCTTGTTTTTTTTATAATGGAAAAAATTAACATGTACATGCTCTTTTTGCAGTTTTGATAATTTAAAACTCATTAAATCTTCAAGAAAATTAAAACCAAAAACCTCAGCACCTATACCGTCTGGATATTGATTGCCTAAAATATTTGATAAATTCGTAGCAAAAAAAGGTTTTTGAAATTTTTTATAAAATAAAATTATTCTATCAATTTCTGAAGGCTCGGGCATGCAATTGTCACCTGGTAATCTTACGACTATTTTAGTGTTATATTTTTTTGCAGCAAAATAATACCTTGAAACCAAATTATTTTCTGAACCTTTAAATATTTTTACATTACAATTAAAATTAATTTTACTTATCTTATTGTCAATCTCGGTATCTGGTATTGCTAAAATCAGATTGTCTATCTGTTTGCATCGCTTTACTCTTTCAACAATTCGATAAATTAAAGGCTTGCCAGCTAAAGGTAATAATGTTTTGCCTGGCAGTCTTTTTGAACCCATTCTTGCTTGTATAATTAAGGAAACTTTTGACATGAAAAACTAAATTATAGTCCTTCCTCCATCAACTATAATATTCTGGCCTGTTAGATATGTATTTTTTTCATCAGCAAGGAATAGCAATGAAGAATTTAAATTATTTTTATTTGCCATTCTTTCCATGGGGATTTGTGTCTTTATTTCATTTATAAAAATTTTTTTATGATTTCTAAATACTGGCCCCGGCGAGAGCATATTTACTCTGACTTTATCTTTTGCATATAACGAGGCAAAATATTTAGTCATTCCATAAAGACCATGCTTTATTACAGAATAAGTTACTGGTTTAATAAAATTTTTATAAGCTTTTTTATATATATTCTGATTTGGTGCTATCACAGATAAATCAGATCCAATGTTGATTATATTTCCATTTTTTTTTTTAGACATAAATTCGCCAAAATATTTTATCATCAAATAAGATCCTTTAAGACCAACGTTCAATTCTTTATCCCAGTCATTGATATCGGATAATCTACTGAGTTTTTTTGATTTTTTTACAGGAACAGAATCTATAGCAGCGTTATTAATTAATAAATTAATAAAATATTTTTTTTTTTTAAAACTTAAAAACATTGTATTAACTTCTTGTTCGTCTGAAATATCACAGTAATAACTAGTAAAACCTCTATTTTTTATTTTTTTTAAAGGTTTGGTATTAATATCAACGCCAATCACATTATAACCATTTTGGAGTAATAATTTGCAATAATGGATACCTAAAAATCCTGCAGCGCCAGTTATTAAACAATATTTTTCACTCACAGAGTTTCTCCTCCATCAATTATAAAATTTGAACCTGTTATTGCAGAATTATTTTCTGTCGAAAAATGTTTGCATAAATTAAATATTTCTTCTGGACTGCAAAAAGTATTTAGAGGCACATTTTGTCTAATGTAATTTAATACATTTTTTTTATTATTAATTAATTTTTTTCCCCAATTATTATTCTTCATAATTATATTTCCTGGAGATATCACATTTAAATTTATATTATAATTTGAGAGTTCTTTAGCTTTATACTTTGCATAAAAATTTAAAGCTGCTTTTGCAACTGAATATGTAATTGGTGCTTTTGTCACTTTGATCCCGGCTATTGATGAAAAAATAATAATCTTCGTCTTTTTGTAATTAAAAATTTTTAAATAACTTTCAATTAAATTTGTGCAAACATAAAAATTATCATTAAAACAACGTTGCCAGTCTTTATTTTTTTCATTTTTAGCGTAATATTTTTTACTGTCTCCAGCACACAAAATCATTACGTCTATCTTTTTGAATTTATTTTTAATACTTTTTAAAGATAAGTTTACTTGGTTGATTTTTAAAAGATCACATTTAACATTATATACATTCTTATATGATTTTAAAACTGATCTAGAAATTGCAAAAATATTATGACCTTCTTTTGCAAATTGTTCAGCTATAAATTTTCCTAAATTTCTTGATGCGCCGGAAACTAAAATATTTTTTTTCATAACAAATTTAAAAGAAATTTTCTTGAATAATTTATTTCTTCAACATGATTACCGTTTTTCGATCTAGCTGTCTGCAATATAAGGTTATTATTATATTTAATTTTTTTTAAGATATTAAAAAATCTAAAATAATTCCAATTTCCAAGACCAAGTCTGACACTTGGTCCATTTTTTAATCTATCTTTTATATGAATATTTTTCACGTACTTAAAATAAATTTTCTCTTTATTTACATCATAGTTAAGATATGCACTATTTCCTGTGTCATAATTGATGCCAAATTTTTTTAAATTAAATTTTTTTATAAATTTTAAAAGTTTTCTTGGTGGATAATCTGACTCAAATAATATCTGACTTTTTTTCTTTAATAATTTTAAAAAGTTATTTTCATTAAAAGTTGATATTAATTCTCTCTCTTGATTAAAATTTGTAATACTTGAATTATCAACTAAAGGTATAATAAATAATTTTATTCCAATTTTTTGACCATTCTCAATTACTTTTTTTAATGTTTCTAAATTTTTGATTTTATCATTATAACTTCTTAACTTATAAAATGGATTTTGCATGAAAAAATCACAAGTAACTGAATGTACTTTAATATTATTCTTCTTTTTAAACTCTATTAATTCGCATAGGAGTTTTTCATTATAAATTGGATTTTTCTTTATATTTTCAATATTTACAGTCCACTCAATTAAGTTTATTTTGTTTTTTTTTGCAATTTTAATTTCTTTTTTCCAATTTTTAGCAGGAAAAAATTGGATTATATTTTTTTTTTCCGAATCTAATAATCTTCCTTGAATAAAACCAATTTTCATTGAAAAAATCGAGGTAAATTAAATCATCTTATTTTTATGAAATTTATATTTCCATAAAGTAAATCTATACATAAGTCAGGTTTGTTTATTATATCTCCTGACTGACTTATTCCCAATAATCTAAAATTGTTCTTAATTAAATATTTTTCTATATTAATGATATTCAGTCTATTTCTATATTGATTACCTATAATAAATTCTATTTCTATAAATCGTATAATGTTTCTTTTTAGTGAATTTTGGGTTCCTTTTAATATTTGCTCTTCAAATTGCTGTGTATCAATTTTTAGTAAATCTACTACGTTTAAACTATTTTTTTTAAGGTAACTGTCTAAAGTTATTACTTGAATTTTAGCTCTTTGATCAATTAAATTATTTGAATTAAACTGAATTTTTTTTTTTTTATCCCAATGAGAGTTTTTTATTGGTTTATTAAAACTCGAATTAGATGTTCGTTTATAAATGTTGATAAATTTTTTTTCAAATCTAGCTCCTAATGCAAAATTACTTATATGTATGTTTTTCTTTGAATAATTTGTTTTCAACTTATCATAAGCTTTTTTCACGGGTTCAAAGCAATAAATCTTTGAATTAGGAAATAAGCTCAAAAATCTTTTTACCGACTGACCCTCATTCGCCCCAACATCTATTATTGAACAATTTTGTTTTAAATATTTAGTGTAAATATGATCAAATGAGTAATTTTTTTTAACTTTATTTAACTCATATCCGATTTTATTTAACGAATAATTTATAAGTTTTGCAAACATTTAAATTTTTTAATTTTTTTTTTATAAACAGTATTTGAATAATAACTTCTAGCAATAGAAAAATATAATTAACTAATCTAATTTAGCAAGTTTTGATTTTAATTTTTGCAATACATTTATTTATTAATTTTAGAACAAAATTTTGTTAAAATAAATATTAATATTCTAGCTACTTAATAAGTTATTATTTCTGAAAAATAAATAAAGTTAGTTTTTCATGTTTAGAATTTTTTTCAAAAAGTTCTCTATTAATTTCAATTGTATATATTTCTTTAAAATTTTTAATTAGCAAACGCCTTAATTTTAAATCTGTTAAATATCTATTTGAGAAAGAATTTTTTCTTAAACTATAAGTTATTATTAAAAATCTATTCTTTTTTAGATATTTTTTTAAATTTTTTAAAACAGTATAAATTTTATCACCCACATAACAAATTGTTTTTAAACAGGTTAAAATATTATACTTATTTATAAATCTCTCATTAAAAACTGTTATGTCGTCATAAATAATACTCTTTTTATGTCTATGAACATCTTCCTGTATACAATATTTTTTTATCAGTTATTTTTTTTAAAGATCCTGATCCTGCGCCAATATCTAATAATCGTATTCTTTTTTTACTTTTTGCAAATCTCTTAATAAAACTTTTTACAATCATTACACTTTCGTCGTTAGCAAAATTCTGATTTTGATTCCAAGGGTCTTTTATATTTCTATACAAACCCTCCCAATCTCTCAGAAATTTATTTTGTTTAATTAAATAAATATTCGGATTTTGTATTTTTTTTTAAACATATTTTCAATATATATTTGATATCTTTTGTGAACAAAAGAATCTTATTTTTTAACTTCTTAATTTTTAATTTTCAAATAAAATACAAAATAGAATTAATAAATATTTAGGGAGGTATATTTAAAATTTATACTTTCTCTTTAACATAGTAATTTGTATCAAAAATTTTTTCAGTGCATAAATCAAGCCAATTGAGCTATTAGTAACGGTAAGCTTAACGTGTTACCACGCTTCCACACCCGTCCTATCAACGTCGTAGTCTACGACGGCTCTATAGGAAGAACTA
>Ga0315903_10000555_pt1 | contig 56632 bp, 92 predicted proteins | sample LakEriMetagenome_7_FD_203524 | JGI IMG/M metagenome (GOLD analysis project Ga0315903, IMG submission 203524) | Freshwater fungal communities from buoy surface, Lake Erie, Ohio, United States - Buoy 2 MA119 | ecosystem: Environmental > Aquatic > Freshwater > Lake | place: USA: Lake Erie, Ohio... | reverse complement strand
AACGCCTTGCTATGGTAAGCACAACTAAATAATTTATCTCTGATAAGCACTTGGCTTAATTGCTAAGTTATTCCTGAGATAAGACTCCTGAGCATGAGTTCTAAACTGCTCATCTTTTAATTGCCCCGCAAAATTCCCCGAGGGGGCGTGATCTAAATCACATCTCATTATGTGAGACTAATTAAGAACTACATTTGCATTTCCACAACCTTGATGATATTATTGTATTAACAGAAAAGGAACCCCTATGAGCGATGCACTAACCCAAGATCAACTATCTGTACCATATAACCCTAACCTACTTGTGACCTACAAGGCTCTACCTGAAACCTACCCAGCACCTGAAAGCCCTACGTTCATGACTGATAAGGTTACTGACATTGAGTGGCAATTACATAGATCACGGCAGTATGAAAATATTGCAGCAGAACGTCGTTTAGACATCTCATGGCTTGAAGATCAAATTCCTGAATGGTACGACCCTAACTATTCTAAAGAAGATGTTTTAAAGGCGCTAGCAGAGCACTTTGATATTAATCCTGTGAAGCAAATGAATGTATACGGAACTATCACATTCAGTGGAACTATTAGCATTCCATTAGATGAAATTGAAAACTTTGATCTAAGCAATGTAACGATTGATGCAGAGGTAAGTTCATATGAGTATGACGCTGACTTAACTGTGGACGACGTTTCACTAGAAGAGAATTAATAAGAGATCTGTAGCAACCGCTGCAGGGACCGTTTAAATTTGATAGGGGGCTATCAACATCCTGGCCAAGATGTAAAAAGGGCCCACAAAAATCCTCGGGGGGCCCCAAATGTCCGATTTATCCCAATTAAGAAGATTAAACCATTTTCCCCAATCCTAGTTGACATTGTCAGTCATGAATGATAAACTTAATTAAAACAACTGAAAGGATAAAAATGGCTCATGAACTAGAATCACAAAATGGTGTAGCAAGTTTTGCATCATTCCGTGAACCTGCATGGCATGGTCTTGGCACAGTATTTGATACAGAAAAAAATACTGCTGAGATGCTTGCTGCTGCTAATCTTAATAATTGGAATGTTCGTCTTGAGGACATGCCAATACCATCACACCTAACAAGTGATAAGCAATATCAATATGTTGTTCGCACTAATCCTACTACTAATACACAAACTGATGTGTTAGGCGTAGTTGGTGAGCGATACCATGTTTTACAAAATGAAGATTTATTTTCATTTGGTGATAACATTCTTGATGGCGGAGGTCGTTGGGAAACTGCTGGCTCACTTAAGGGTGGTCGTGTAGTATTTGGCTCTCTTGCCCTTGAGCGTGAAACCGTATTAGACCCTAATGGTGTTGCTGATGTAGTAAAAACTTATTTACTTATCAATACATCACATGATGGCTCTATTGCAATTCAAGCCTCAATCACTCCCGTTCGTGTTGTGTGTGCTAATACTCTCAATGTTGCACTTAACCGCACTAAGAAAAAAGATGGCGTAAAGCAATCTTTCAAAATCCGCCATACGCAAACTGCTAATGGTAAAGTCCAGATAGCACGCCAGACACTAGGTCTTGCTAATGCTTACATGGACGAATTTGACAAGATGGCACATGCCATGATTGCTAAAGAAATCTCTGCACAAGATTTCAATAACATTATTCTTGCTGCATACCCTAAGCCTGAGAAGGATAACAAGGGTTCATTCAAGAAATGGGAAAACAAGGTAGATGTTATCAATGACATTTACACAGGCGAGTTTAACGGAATGATTAGCGGTAATGCTTGGGGTGCGTTCAATGCACTAACTGAGCGTTTAGACTGGTATCGTTCTGCTAGAGGCGCAAGTAATGAAGGCATTTTATCTGCTGCTAGTGGTTTTGACCCTGCTACTAACGCAGAAAAAAATCGCTTACTAAATGTTGTTCGCAATACTTTGCAACTAGTTTAGTAAATAAAATCCTGAGCATGATTTAAAACTGCTCCGCTGGTCCCATAGATCAATTGGTTAGATCGTTACCCTGTCACGGTAAAGGCTACGGGTTCAAGTCCCGTTGGGATCGCAGGTGCCCGAGTTCCATAACATTTTTGTTATAATTCTATTACGTTGACATAACATTTTTCCCATTTTCTTATTACGGATAGTTGACATTTTTCCCATTTTGTAGGATAATAAATACATGACCCTAAAAGTAGAAATATATGAAATGGATTACTCATGCTCTCCTGGTGGTGTTAACTGTTGGGAAGCCTCTATTGATGAATGGTGTGTATCTGACTTTAAAACGGCAGGGGACGCACTAAACTATGTACTTGACAACTATCCAAACCATGAGTTAAACTTAAATGTCAAATCCCTCAACTGGTACTTTAAGGAGTTTGCAGATGAATACGCAGTATAGACCTTACACCATAGACGAACTTTGTCAAACCATATGGGAAGAAAACCTAGAACACTTTGAATATATATCACAAATGTCTAATGGCGATTGTGATTGTCGTTTATGTACCGCCTTTGGTGTGATTTATGAATATGGTGGTATGGATGCATAAGGTAGTTATTGAGGTAGTGGGTGGAGTAGCCTATGTTACTGAATGCCCACCTGAAGTAGATGTTGAGATTAGGGACTATGATCAATTAGAGGATGCTTCGCTATGACCTGGTTTAAGTATGATTATCTTTGTACTGATTGTGATGCATTGACTGAGGTAAGTACCGTGAAAAATTTGGATGACTACAGAGGCTGGTGCTCTTGTGGATCTCCAAACATTATTCAGATTAACAAACAGGATGTGACACAACTCACACACGTATAGGTTGACATTGCCACCTCATTAATCTAAAATTAGTATTAAGACACTAGAGAAAGGGACCCATGCATACCCTGCACTATATAGCAGTTGAAGCAGATAGCAAGCAACAAGCATTTGATAAGGTTGTCGTATCCTTATTACCAAACGAAGACGGATATCGCCTAGCAGACTGGTCAGATTGGCATGTCGTAGGTGGGGGAAGGTGGAGCAGCAATGCAAATAAAGAAAACAACCTTATGGCAGGTTATAACGATGACCCTACTGATGTGTTGGGCTTTTCTGAAGATAAGGAAAAATTCCAAGAAGCGCTAGTCAGTGTAGGTAAGTTTAAAGCACATGCAATGAACAGGGCAATCAAAGAGTTCAAGCCTGATAAGTTTATTAGTGATATGGTTGACTACGCTTCAGAGGGCGGTAGACTAGAATATAACGGTGACACTATCATGAATGCTTATACTATAAAGGAAGTAGCAACTATGCTAATGGGTGGTTGGACACCTGATAGTGGGCTTTACGACCTTGAAGAAAATATCGCTGAAGCAACCTATCTTAAAGAGCGACTTGACAAACCTGAGCAATCTGCTCTACAATATCTAGTACCAGTTGACTTCCATTTCTAAGGAGACCCAATGAATGACCTTATAGAACTTACAGAGGAAGAGTGGTTTGATACTTATAAGCCGCTGCCAAACCTTATAGATCCTGATGCCTCATTTAGTGATGGGGAGCAAGGTTATATGTTTGAGACATATGGCCCTGAGTTAAACTTTGTCAAAGCCCAAGATCCTAATAGGATATGGACTTATTGTGATGGAGACAATAGCGGTACCTATATATTTCAAGGTATGCGTATAGTTAATAGGATTGGGTACTTTGTAACTACCGTGCCCTTTGATGGTAGTAAGGACTATCAGATACAAATCAGTAGCGAAGATGTTTATGAATGCTCTAACTGTGGTGAGATGTGGGAAGATGAAATGGCTTCTTTACATTATGACAAGTTTGAGGATTTGGAAAAATGCGCTGGCTGTGCTACAGTAGAGGAACTTAAGGAACTAGAAGAAATGGAGAACCACACTCTTGGCTAAATGGGAAATTGAAGTAATCTTTGAACCAACAGGCGATTACATGAACTTTGTGTATGAGACTGACACTGAAGACGAAGATGCCATTTTTAACGAGGTATCAAACCAATTATCAATCGTACCGTTTCTAGTTGAGAAGAATGAGGAAGAGTAATGGGAGCACGTTGCACATTTGTATTTAAACAAAAAGAAGACCTTGCCGTAGCGCTATACAGCCACTGGGGTGAAGACTCTATGCATATGGACCTTGCTCAGGCCCTGCAGCATGCGACGGTACGTAAAGGGGACACAGAGTACTATACACGTATGGCTGTTAGTCACCTATTGAAAGATTCTATTCTGGATGAAACGGGGTTTGGACTCTATGCCTGTAACCCTAGCAATCAGCAATGGATGGACCACCCAATATTAATTGACCTGACAAATAACACTATCAGTGATGAGACTGGATCTCATGACATTACTAGTTTTATTAATTATCATTTGCCCAGCACTGTCCTTTCCAGTGTGGGGGCCTCATCAACAGCGGAGGTAGGGGTCACCTCTCGCTAATATAATGAGAGGGTGTAACTTTGTGGTGGAGTTGCACTCTCTCCTTCCTTTTGATAGAATAGAGAAATGGGTTTTATGCGTAGGTCTATTAGGCTTGGAATAAGTAAAGAGGAAAAGGTTGCTGGCAGGATTATTACTCTGCTTTCTGACTTGACCCTTGACTTAGAGGCAATAGGATTTTACCTAGCAAAAACTTCTCCACACATTATTTATTCAAGGGCTAATGAAGTATTAGAAGCCATGCAGTATAATAAAGAGGTTGAGCAATTAGATAGGGGAAACTACAATGGCAGAAGGTAATGTCTTTCAGAATAAAATAACTATTCTTTCTGAGTTATGGATGAACTATCGTGATGACCAAGAGTTAGAGGATTTTATAAACTACAACGACCTTGGTTTGCCATTGGCATATTTTTTAATGAACGAAATTGTTTTGCCAACTGAGCAAGCAGAGGTTTATATTAACGAAACTTATGACTTATTAATTGCTTCTCTTACTGTTGAGGATAAGCGGTGGGAAAGTCTTGACGAAATGTTAGGCTCCCAAATCTAGGCGCTGCCTCGGGACCCACATGTCCAAACCACCAAACCATTTTTCTAAAAAACATTAAGAACCCTTTCAAAAAAATCCCAGATTGTGGGAGATTACGTAATCTGTAGAATTTTCCAGATTCATACCAAACCTTCAAACCTTCCTATCTAACAAACCTTCAAACCTTTATATCCCAAACCTTTGTATCAGGAATCCTATGTGTCTTATACTAGTGATATGGTGTATATCTTTTTATCCCCGCCTTTTTTGCAGCCCCGCCTAGCGCTGAATCACAGTACTATTAGACATTACGAAGCGGGAATTTAAATCTACAAATAATTAAAACTTTCCCTATAGTTATCAAACCTTTCTAGATTTTTTCCTGGTGTTTTAAAAGATTTTATAACTTTTTTGTTATGTTTTTATGGGGTTTTTGGGCTATCAAGGTTTGACAATATGAAGGTTTGGGAGTATAATCCATGCGAGATATGGGGATAGGAAGGTTTGGGATAGGGGGTTTGGGCGCCAGGACATTACGACGCCATCTATAAAAACGCTCAATCACCCACTATCCTCCACTTTCCTCCACCAAAACTATATCTAAAAAATATCAGTAAGATTTATTTTGGATTTACATCAGTATGTATAGATGATATACTTGTATGATTAGGGGAGAAAATGTCAAAAAATATAAATTTTAGGGCTAGAAGTAAAACTGAATTTGAGATACAACTTAAGCCATATCCAGCAGTAAAACAACTTCCCGAATGGTTTGTAAAGTCATCACCACATTGGGGATCACACATTTTCCCACAAGATGGTAAACTTCATTTTAGAAATAGAGAAGCAAATAATACATATAAAAAATGTGTTCCATTGCTTGACAGTTTAAGCGCTGGGTATATAATTCCATTATGGGCAGATGTAATGGTTGAACAAAGAGATGGATTTCCTGAAATATATTGGAAAACCCAAAAAGATATATTTCAATTACATGGACAGCCATCTAGAGAAATTCCAGCACCAGTGGGATATGATCAGATAGTCTACAAATATAATAACTGCTGGATACCACAAACACCTAAAGGATATTCATGTTTAATAATATCTCCAGTTGGCTATAATGACCTACCATTTTATGCAGTTTCAGCAATTGTAGATACTGATAAATCAACACTTGAATTAGTTTTTCCAATGTGGGTTAAAACTGGTTTTGAAGGTGTGGTTGAAAAAGGTACTCCAATAGTACAAATTATTCCTTTTAAACGAGATGATTGGGATTCCACATTTGATTATTATGAAGATGGAGAATATGTAAATGTTATTGAAGAAAGAAACTTTAATAGCACTATGATAGGACACTATCTAAAAAACCATCACTCCAAGAAAAAATTCAAATAATCGCAGGGTATCAAACCATCGCCCTGGTCTCATATTGTCCATATCAAACCTTCTGATCAGAGATATTGGACATACTATCAAACCTTGATATGGGGGATATCAAGCACATTCTGTGTCTGGGATATCTGGGATACAAGGTTTGTTATTACACTAGGGGGATTACGGTCTTTCTTTGTATTCCCGCCGATTTTCTAATTCTAGAATACGTTTCTTAAGGGGTTTAAGCATATGCAACACTAAGACAAAATCCAAGGCTAATCCCACAACAAGTCCAACAAAAAACCAAAACACTCCCATACCCACTCCTTATCTATATAATCCATTATATCGCATAGGCAGGATATTAACCGATATTGCCCATGTTGGGCAGAGGAAGGTTTGTTAGTTCTATTTTGCGCCGAACTCTATACCAGCCAAAAATAGTGTTATTATAATTTTCTGCACCACCTCATCGTGGAGTCGCAGATATGTCGTGGGAAGACAGCGACATTAAAAAAATGGGATAGTCCTGAGCATGACTGTAAAAAACTGCTTATTTGACTTATACCCAGAAAGATGATAAGATTTATAAATGAACTTAAATGAAATAATTGAAGAATCCATGAATGAAACACCTACAAACCTTACCTGGGATGAACCAGAAAATGGTGTATGGAAAGGCTGGACTTATAGCCAAACCAAAAATCGTTATTACTTTGATGATATAGGAAATGAGTCTCTTACAGACTTATGGTCGGAGGCATTCTTAAGGCAGGCAGAATAGTGTATGATTGAAGTACTTTGCTTTAATTGTGGACTTATGTTTACCGTGCCAAATATGACAAATTACCCTACAAAACATTGTCCTAAATGTAATAATAAACCTTTAAGAATGGTACAATGATAAATATGTTTAAAAAAAAACCAATTCTTCAATATGAATCTGCTGTAAAAATATATCCAAATATTCTTATTCCAGCAAAAAATAACATTCCAGAATGGTATAAAGAAATCCCTGTGTGGAAAAACAATGAAATTTTTACAGTTAATAAAGGTTTTAATGTTACAGTTAAGCACTGTATGCCATTTTTGGATTCTTTAATTACTGGATACTTAGTTGTTTTACCAAATGATATTTATATTAAAAATAATAATGGGCTACCGCTTATTACGTGGAACAAAAGTGAGTTTCCACCACTTAATAGAGAAGAGCCTTCAATATTAAAATCTGTTCCATTTGGTCATTCTCCGATAGAATTTGTTTGGCAATTTGGTGTTGCAAATGCTGTTCCAAAAAACTACAGCATGCTAATTACTCATCCACTTAATAGATATGATCTTCCGTTTACAACTTTAAGTGGTATTGTTGATGGTGGACTGGTTATGAATCCTAAAGGAAAAATTCCATTTTTTATTAAAGAGGGATTTGAAGGTATAATTCCACAAGGAACCCCCATAGCACAAATTATTCCATTTCGTCAAGAAAACTGGGAAAGCGTAAACACAAAAGGATTATTGGAAAAATCCGATGAACACGGATCAAAAACTTCGTCTTTAATATATGGTTGGTATAAAAAAACATTTTGGACACGTAAAAAATATAATTAATTTTTTATATTTTAAATGTAACATTTTTAAAAAACAAAGTTTTAAAGTTTAATATCAAAACTTTCTTCACACTTCCTGCAATATGAAGCAGGACTATTTTTTGTGTGATAGGTTGTAGATACTAAAAATACCAAACCTTCTTTATGCATATCCACATACTTGGGATTAGCATAGCCGTAGAGTATAGGGATTAGTTTATTACCACAATGAGGGCACATTTCAAGGTACCGTCCTCATTATCTTATAAGAGTATGGGTTAAGTGGGTCATAGTTATATCCACCAGTGCTTTTGTTATACCGTGCCACAAGGGCGTTATATCTATCAATAATATCAGAAATTACAGTATTCGCTTTATCAATATCCCGCCCATGTGCATCTTGTTCTCTTATTAAATCAAGACGGCTGCTTGCAATAATGTCACTGGTATAACGAATACAATAATTAGATTGATCTAAGGTCATCTTGCGAGATTGTTTTAAATCCCCTCCCATAAAAAGCAAGACGGTTGCAAGAATTACGATCAAGGTGGATTGCACCCAGATTATGCTTTTAAGTTTAAAACTCATATAATTATATTATATACTATTCTTGACAATTAAGCAACCCAAACAGTATAATAGAATAACGATGAATAATTTAAAAAGATATGTTATTTGCCCAAACTGTAGTAAAGAAATTGAACTTAGATGGGGCATATTTGGTCATAATACGTTAGCAAGACACTTAAAGCAACATTAAACCCTTATGATACAATATAAATATGCGTAAAAAAGTATTTATTTTTGGAGACTCTTGTACCGCCGACATAGCAAGTGCTCAAATTCCAGACTTACAGGATATATGGGATGGGAAAAGGGTTAAACATGAAGATTATAAAAAAATTATAATTGATGATTTAGATTTTACCTTCTGTTGGCAAATTGGAGCACCCGCAGCAAAAACTTATAAAGACCATACATTTTTAGACTCAATGATAAATATTTTACCAACAAAAATTGATGAAGAGTCATTAGTATTTTTATATTATGGTGGAATGGATGTAGAGCAACAATTTTCCCCAGACAATGATGCATCAATAGTGGTTGATAATTATTTTAATTCTACACAAAACTTTTTTAAAAAAATTACACCAAATGTTTTTTATATTGAGGTCTCTGGTCTTGCAGAAGTTACTCATGGGGCATTAAAAAAATTACTACCAAAAATTCCAAATGAACAAAGAACAAAAAATTGGATGGATTTTACTACAAAACTAAAAGAAAAATGCATAGATAATAATATTTTAGAGCCATTTAGTATTGGGTTAGAAACTTTTGGTTCATTAACTAGAATAACTGGCATAGATACACCAGATGGATATCACTTTTATAGACATAAAAGCGAATTAATAAGGCTTGATTTAGCCAAATGGATTAAAAAAAATAAACAAAAATTTGCAAAAACTACATTAGAAACTTGGTCATCTATGAAACATAATGGACCATATGATGAAGACTTAAGCATATATGAAATTTAATAATTTTTGTATTACTTGTGGCAATAAATTGGTAAATGAAGACTGTAACTATTGTTTAAATAATTCAAATACATTAAAAATTTTTGAAAAGGAGCCAGACTAATGTTACCCAATGGTCCTAGATCAAAACTTTTATTTTTATCTTTCAAAAAAAATCCACCATTGTTTTTATTAAATAATAAAAATAAATATGGAGATGTATTTTCTTTTTTATATAACAAAAAACCAATTGTTTGTTTCTTTTCTCCCAAAGCAGTAAATGAAATTACAGTAACTAAACATGAAAACTTTATAAAAGTTGGCCCAACCGTTAAATTAAAAGAACTGCTTGGTGATGGATTAATTACAAGTGAAGAGCCAATACATATGGAGCATAAAAGAATTGTATCTCCTTCATTTCATTCAAAAAATATATTAAGTTATTCGCAAGAAATGTTAGATATAACAAGAACATATACAGAAAAATGGTTAAATAATGATAAGGTAAACATAAATTTAGAGGTTATGTCTCTTACTTTTGATATTACAACAAAAGTTTTATTTAATTCAGACCTTTCCAAAGATACTGAAAAGGTTAAAAAAAATATGGACATGGTTACTCTAGGCACTACACAACTTTTACCATTTAAACTAAATAAATTAAGAAAATATAATATTCCATATTTTAACAGATATACAAAATCTACTAAAATTTTAAGGGCTATTGCAAAAGAAATTTTTGAAAATAAAGTAAAAGATAAAAAACATAATCTAACAAAATTAGTTGAAGCATTAAACTTAGCAGTTAAAAATAAAAAAATTAAAAAACAAGATGCATATGATGAAACATTGACAATGATTACTGCTGGCCACGAAACCACTTCAAACTCAGTAATGTGGGCATTTTCTTATTTATCTAATAGGCCAGATCTTTGGAATTTATTAAAAGAGGAATCTAAGGAAATATTTAAGTATGAAAATACTCCTGAGTTTGGACAAAAAATATTAAATTCAAAGATAGCAACCTCAATCATTAATGAGTCATTAAGGCTTTGTCCACCAGTATGGTCAAACACCAGAAGAACAATTAAAGATGTGGAAATTGATGGATTTTTTTTAAAAAAAGGAACAACCGTATTAATAAGTTCTTATGTAACACATAGAGATTTAAATTATTTTTATCAACCAGAAGAATTTATTCCAGAAAGATGGTATGATGGACTTGAAAAACAATTGCCAAATGGATCATACTTTCCATTTAGTCTTGGATCACGAAGATGTATAGGTGATCAATTTGCAATAATGGAAGCAAAAATAATACTTCTTGAAACAGCAAATAAAATGAAATTATTATTAGATTCAGGTTTTCCAAAAGCATCTGCAGAATTAACACTAAGAACTAAAAAAAATGTATTAATGAATGTTGTTAAGGAGAAATAAATGTCTAACTGGACAGAGCAAGTAACAGATGAACAAAAAGAACAGATTTGGCATTTCATTGTAGAAACAGTTAAAGAGATACGTGAACAAATTGCTCAAGATATTGAGGGCACCAGTGATTTATGGAAAGTAAAAGGTTTAAATAAATCCCGTCGTACAACCAAAGCATTTCAAATATCTGCTGCAATTGCCAGAGGACAGAATGAAATTTAAATCAAATTTGGATATTTTATGCGTTATAATAAACTTTTAGTTGCAAAACACACACAATCATTAGAGCATCCATATTATTTTTGGACTGGATATTTTATTCCAATAGCAAACGAATTAAGAAAACAAAAATATGATGACACCATGTTTGTAGTTAGAGAATGTGGACCAATGACTCCTTGGTTAGAATCTTTACAAAAAATGTATCCAATTACTATAAAAAGTTCAGGTTTAATTTTAAAATATTATTTAATTGGTATGCCAAGTATTGTTTTTGATTATTGGGACAACTCTGATAAATTTGTTAATGATGAATTTCAAGAAACCATAAAATTTTTAAAAAATATATATAATTTACCAACAAATAACAATAAAAATAATATTGGAATTTTAAATAGAAACAATAATTTTGATTTTAAAAAAATAGAAATACCAAAAATAAAAGATATGCCAGTGCGTTCAATTAAAAATATTAACGAATTACACAGCGCTATTTCTAATTTTTATAATTCTGAATTAATTGATACATCAGATACCAATCCAGAAGATGCTATTCAAATTTATTCTAATTTAAAAGTATTAATTGGTCAATGGGGTGCTGGATTAACCAATATGATCTGGATGGATAAGGGAAGTTTAATTATTGAAATATGCGCTAGACCAATGGTCAGTAACGATGCTTTTGAACTTTTAGCAAATGCACTAGGCCATAAATTTATAAGAATTTTTGCACAAAACTCATGGACTGAAGATGTAAATATAGATTTAATTATGGATATATTAAAAAAAGAAAAGGTAGCATAATATGATTGGTTTAATTCCTGCTGCTGGAGATGCAAAAAGAATGTTAGAAATTCCTAAATTTCTTTTACCAATTTTTAAAACAGAAAAAACATTAATATCTTGGCATATAGAAAATCAATTAAAATTTTGTGAAAGAGTTGTTATAATTACAAAACCAGAAAATGCAATATTTTTTAGACATTTAGCACAAAATGAAAAAATAAGTATTTTAGTTGTTGAAACTAAAACCATGTCTGAAAGCATATTAAGAGCAGTTGAATCATTTCCATCAGACCAATATATCTTGGGTATGCCAGATACTTACACTGTTGGAGAAAACCCTTATGAGATTTTAATTAAAAATATAGATAATTCAAATATGTTACTTGCACTATGGGATATAAAAAAGGATCAATTTGGAACCCTTGGTCAAGTTTTACTTAGAGGTGATAACACAGTTGCTGATGTAAAAGATAAAGATATTGACTGTAAATATCCAGTTTTTTGGGGATTAATAAAGTTTGATAATCAAATAATAAAGCATATAAAAAAAGAAGATGAGCATATTGGGTTTTCTATTATGCCAGCAGCAAATTCTGGACTAATAGTAAAAGGCTTAATTGTTGGCGGTAGATATTTTGACTGTGGAACAATGGGAAAATATGAAAAATTGATTGAATTTTTATATAAACATTAGATAGTGTATACTGATATAAACAAAGGGGTAATCTTGGCTAACATAGTATTTCTTGGCAACTTTGAAGTGCCTTATAGTAGTGAGAATCATCATGCTAAGTCTTTAGAATCTCTTGGGCATACCGTTGAAAAATTGCAAGAAAAAAAAGCAGGCAGCACAGAAATATTAAATGCAGCATTAAAGTCTGATCTATTCATATGGGTACACACACATAGATGGCAAACCCCAGGATCTAGAACAATGACAGATGTATTAAAAGAATTAAAGGCTGCTGGCGTACCAACTATGACCTATCATTTAGATTTATGGTTTGGCATTGAGCGTGAAAAAGATTTAAAGGGTGATGATTTTTATACAAGCATAGGTCATTTTTTTGCTACAGATAAGTTAATGTGTGATTGGTTTAATGAAAACACACAGGTTAAAGGACACTTCTTGCCTGCTGGTGTATATGATAAAGAGTGTTATGTCCATGAAGACTATGATCCACATAACTTTGAAAACGATATTATCTTTGTTGGTAGTAAGGGTTATCATCCTGAACATAAATACCGTCCACAACTAATAGATTTCTTACGAAAAACATACGGCAAAAGATTTCTACATGTTGGTGGCGATGGAGACACTGGCACAGTTCGTGGAGATGCGCTTAATCGTATATATGCAAAAAGCAAAGTAGCAATAGGTGATAGTCTTAACATAAACTTTAACTATCCATACTACACTAGCGATAGGTTGTTTGAAAGCACTGGTCGTGGTGGTTTTACTATCTACCCTCGTATTAAAGGACTTGAAGAATATTTTAAAGATGAGATTGAAATTGTATTTTATGAACACGGTAATCTTGAAGATCTAAAAAATAAAATAGATAGATATTTATTAGACGGAGTATCAAGAGAATCAATAAGACTTAATGGACATGAAAGAACTAAAAAAGAACATACATATGTTCATAGATGGGCAACTATATTAAAAGAATTAAACATTAGTTAGTTTTATAACGTCATTACTAAACTTGTTTTGTTTATAAAGCAAATAATTTTCTTTATCTTGTGACTGGCTAGACCATCCACGTAAATATGTTTCATCAACTTCTGTTTTTTTATTATCTGGATGTATGTGTTCCCAAACTACATCTTCAAAATAGTTTAAGTTATTAACTGCAAGCCCAAGATCTAGCCAAAACTTATCAATGTATGAATGTTTTAACTCTGGCGGAGCCATATACCCAAGATGTTTAATAATACTAGAACTTAAGACTGCACATGTTGGAAGTTCTTCTTTTTTATAAAGATCATTTCCATAGGATATTCCAATCCTATCTAATAACGGTTTAGTTAATGTTTTATCCCAGGCATAAGTTTTTAACAAGTGGTCATCTCCTATAAAAGCAATAAATTTATAATCATTACAATATTTGCTTGAGATAATGTTTAACTTTTCGTTTAACATTAAGGGCTCTAATAGTTCATAAATAACCTTATCAAATCTGGGATAGTTAGACTCATCGTCAGTATCTAATACAAAACATAAATCACTAATAACGGAATTTTTAAAAAAATATTCTAAAAATCTTTCCTGATTTTTTGGTCTTCCTCTGGATGGCACTATAACCAACATTTCATTCATTTAACCATTTTAGCATAAACATTATCATGCTATAATATTATAAGAGTAAATGGGGAGAACCATGAATATATTAATTACTGGGGTCGCTGGTCTTTTAGGAAGCAACCTTGCAAGAAGTCTTTCCGATCATAGCATTACTGGCATTGATAGTTTAATTGGTGGGTATGTAGATAACATTCCATCTGAAATTAACTTTATAAAAAAAGATTGTAATGATTTAACAAAAGAAGATTTTAAAGATATTGAAGTTGTAGTCCATGCAGCATGTACTGCCCATGAGGGTCTTTCTGTATTTTCTCCTAAGTTTATAACAGACAATACATATGGAAATTCTATGAATGTATTAAGTTGTGCAATTCAGGCTGGTGTAAAAAAGTTTATATTTACATCAAGCATGGCTAGGTACGGAACACAAGATACCTTGCCATTTACAGAAAACATGACGCCTAAACCACAAGATCCTTATGGAATTGCAAAGCATGCTTTTGAATTAACGTTAAAAAATCTTTCAAAAACTCATGGTATGGAGTTTGTTATTCTTGTACCACATAATGTTGTGGGTAGTGGACAGAACTATACTGATCCATTTAGAAATGTTGCTGGCATTATGATTAATAGAATGCTTCAAGGAAAACAGCCAATTATTTATGGAGATGGTAATCAAAAAAGATGTTTTTCTGATATGAGAGATATCATTGATCCATTTCACAAAGTTATTTTTTCTGATGTCGCCAATGGAGAAGTAATTAATATTGGTCCAGATGATAATTTTATAACTATTAATGAGTTAGCAAAAGAAATAGCCTCTATTATTGGATTTGACTTAGATCCAATTTACTTAGATGCAAGACCTTCTGAAGTAAGATTAGCACATTGTTCTGCTGATAAAGCAAGAAAATTGCTTGGATATGAAACAAAGTATGAATTAAAAGAAATATTAACATCAATGATTGAATGGGTAAAACAAAGAGGAACTGGGCCATTTAATTTTAATATACCAGTTGAAATTCAAAATAACCTAACTCCAAAAACTTGGGTAAATCAAGATATATTTAACAAATGAAGTATGTAGTTGGTCTTCCTTATAGAATTAAATCTTTTAAAGATGAACTTATGGAAACTTGTAAGTTAGAAAATGTTTTTGAAATTGATAATACTGAAAACAATATAGGGTTTGCTGCAAGTCATAATTTAGGAATTCAAAAAATGTATGATGAAGATGCAGACTGGTATATAGTTATGAGTGCTGCAGTTCGTTTTGGAGAACCTGGTGGCTTAGACTTTATAGAAATATTAGAAAATACCGACTATGTAATTATTGAGGCCCTTGGAGTTTTTGGATGGCACTTTATTGCTTTTCATAAAACATTAATTGATAAGGTTGGATTTTGGGATACAAACTTTACGCCATATGGATATGAAGATTTAGATTATAGTATGAGAATACAAAGAGCATTTTTATTAGATTATAATGATCATTGGAAAAAAATAAAAGAAGAAAAAACTACATGGAAAAAAGTTAAGATTGATATTAAAGATACAATAATGGGGCATAGCCATAAACTTGGTGGTGTTGATCCAAACATGGGAGAAACAAAAGAATACTATAATAAAAAATGGGGTAGGTATCCGTCAACTAATGAAGACCCATACAACTCTTACTTTTACCCTTTCAATAATCCAGAAAATGGTTTAAAATATTTTACTAATGACTATTACAATCAGTGGATAAATAATGAATCTAAAAAAGACAAACAAGTCTTTTTTGAAGTAAAAGTTGAATGTAAATGTGGTAATAATTTTAAGACGATGTCTGTAAGTGGGGATCTTCAGGTTGATAGTTGTGCTGCCTGCGACTCTTCTGAATTTATGCAGGATGGTACAAAAAAATGAATGAAGTAAAAGCATTTTTATATTCTGTTAAAGAAGAAGATTGTGCTTCCGACAAATGGGATTATGGATTATTAAAAGAAATCTTTAATAAAAATAAAATTAAACAAATCAAAACAACAGAACTGCCAGAAATAGAAAAAGCCTTTGTCGTAATTCCTGGCCCACAAAACATTGATTATGAAGAACAGATATCAAATGAATTAAATAAAATAAAAAGAGTAGTTCTATTTATCACTGGAGATGAATCTGCTACGTTCAATGTTGATAAAATAAATCATAATAATATTGAGATTTGGGTACAATATCCTCATAAAAAACATATAAAATATAATAAGTTAGCGCTTGGTGTACCACAACATTTTTCTAAAAACTTGCCACAATATCAAAACAAATCTTACGATGTGTTTTTTTCTGGTCAAATAACACATCAAAGAAGACAAGAACTTGCAAACGTTATGCCTCAAATAGAAAATTCTTTTTATAATCCAACTAATGGATTTGCTGAAGGATTAAAACCCAAAAATTATTACGACAAGATGAGTTTATCAAAAATTGTTCCTTGTCCAAGCGGGGCTGAAGTAATAGATTCTTTTAGATTTTATGAGGCAATTGAAACACTTTGTTTGCCAATAGGTGATAGAATAGATTCAAAGGGTATAAATCCAGATTTTTATAATTTTGTTTTTGGAGATATTCATCCAATAAAAACTCTTGAAAACTGGAATCACCTGTCAGAATTATTACCAAACTTATTAGAAACATATATGAGCAATATGCATAAAACTGTCTGTTGGTGGATAAAATATAAAAGAGATTTATCAATTGAGATTATGAGGCAAGTAAATGCAAAAGTCTGATGTAACAATTATTGTTCCAACATCTTATATTCCTAGCCATCCCAGTACAAAGGTTATAGAAACAACTATAAACAATACAAGATTTCATTTTCCAGACAGTGAGATAATATTACAAATAGATGGAATAAGATCAGAGCAATCAAACTATAAAAAAGACTATGACGAATATAAAAATAGAGTTTTATGGAAATGCTTACACGAATGGAAAAATGTATTACCAATTATATTTGATGAACATAGCCATCAGAGCACTATGATGAAAAAAACTATTAACTTGGTTCAAACACCACTAATTCTTTATATTGAAGGAGATTTACCATTAAGAACCGATAGAGATATTGACTGGAATAAATGTTTGGATATGTTTGAATATAACAAGGCAAACACAATAAGGTTTTATTTAAGAGAAGAGATGCCACAAGAACATGTTCATATGATGTGTGGTCAAGAAGATATCTTTATAAAGACTGTTCAGTGGAGTCAAAATCCACATTTAAGTTTTACTAGTTACTATAAGAATATTATTTTGCCAAATATTGGTGAAAGAAATTATATTGAAGATGAGTTTTATGGAAAGGCTCAAACTGATTGTGAGTACTTGCCAAACGAAGAAAGAATTGTAGATACTCCATATGTTTTTAAAATTAGAAACTGGGAAGCGCATAAGATGTTTATTTATTACCCAGATAATGGTCAAAACGTAAGCAGGGTTTTACATTTAGATGGAAGACAAAGCACTAGAAAGTTTACCCAAGATGATGAGTTTTGGTCATATACGAGTATTGAAGATGCAAAAAAAATATTAAGTCAGTCTGAGTTATTTAAAGATGATAAAGATATTTTAAGGTCAATAGAGTGAGACTGGGAATTATAGCAAGATCTGACAATACTGGACTTGGCAATCAGACTAAAGAATTGGTTAATATGCTTAATCCAGATAAGATTCTTTTAATTGACTCTACATCATTTAATAAAAATAAGCAGCATCCAGAATGGTATGAAAAATATAGTTGCATTAGAAGTAATGGTTTTCCATCTATTCAACAGATTAAAATGTTTTTAGGGGATGTAGATGTTGTATTAAGTTGTGAAACATTTTATGATCAAAACTTTATAAATTTTGCAAACAAAAGAAATGTAAAAACCATACTTCAATATAACTATGAACTATTTGGTCATTTATCAAACCCTAATCTACCACTACCAACAGTACTTTTATCTCCAAGTGTATGGCAAATTGAACATATAAAAAAAATGTTTGGTGGTCAAACCAAAGTTATCCATCTTCCACCACCAACAAATGAGGAATTATTTAGTAAAGTAAAAGAAAACAATTTATCTAAATCACATAACAGAATATTACACATTGCTGGTAAAAAAGCAGCAAAAGATAGAAACGGTACTGAGACTGTAATTAATATGCTTAAGTATTCTAAAGCAGATTATGAGTTAGTAATTAGAAGTCAAAGTGAAATAGAGACAAATATTAAGGATTCAAGGCTTAAGATTGAAGTAGGCAATCCAGACAATAGGGAAGATATGTATAATAGTTTTGACGCTATGGTATTGCCAAGACGCTATGCTGGATTATGTTTGCCAATGAATGAAGCCCTATTAAGTGCCCTGCCAGTTTTTATGACTAACATATCTCCCAATAATTATATTTTACCTTCAGAGTGGTTGGTCAAAAGCGATTCAATCGGAACAATTAGAACTAAGGTTAGACTTGAATTGTTTGAAGCAGATCCGATGGCTTTAGCAAAAACAATTGATGACTATATTAATATTAAAGATAAGGTATCTTATAAAGAACAAGCATATAATATTGGAGTTGCAAACTTTTCTCCAGTTATTTTAAAAGAAAAATATTTAGAACTTATCTCTCAAATTTAGTTTTTTGTTTAAACTGAATCTTAAGTATGTTATTCCAAATAATATCAAAAGAACTATCTGCGCTAGATAAATATGTGTGATTATCTATATCTAAATTATAAGACTTAAAAACTAAAGGACCTCTAGTATAAACCTTAACATCTTGCATCTCTGACCCACCAACCTTAAATATATTTCCATACATGGATCTCCATAAAAACTGGTCATTTTTATCTAACACATCTTGCAATTTTTGTTTCTCCATAATCATAGGTACGTGCAGTTCATAGTCTAGTGGATCATCAATTCCAATGGCTTTTAATCTTTTGTATGTGGCATTAAGTTTTCTAGTATAGTTAGAATTACCATTTAGTTTTTGATATAAGTTTATTTTATTTAATAGATATCCGCCATGAAAAGTGTTTATGCTATCTATTTTTTTAATAATATAAAAATCGTCATTCATCAAAACAAATTCATTAGATATTTGTGGTGAAGAACAGATCATTTTTAAATTCTCTACAGCATTTTTATACTTAGTATATACCTGATGAACCTCAATATAGTTTCCTATGTACCAATCAGGCTTACCACCAACAACCCATATATTTGAGTCTGGAAAACTTTCAACGACAGATCTAATAGAATACTTTAACTCTTCGTTAACGCCTTCTTTACATATGTATACAAAGTCCATAATTACCCAGTTATAAAAAATAAAGAGGGCAAGTTTTTAAGTTTGCCCTCCTTATTAAAAACAAACTACTTTTTCTTAGCAGCCTTTTTTGCTGGAGCCTTTTTAGCAGGTACAATCTTGCTAAGTGCATCTGAAACAGCACCAGTGTCTGGCAATACGCCAAACGCCTTGTCATTAGGATTAAGCGCTCTTAATGCGACGGGCGCTAGAGCAGCAACTAATGCAGCCCATAAATCTTTTGGATCTGTTACGCCAGCCATATAAAGTGCAATTACTGAACCAAGAACAGATCGTCCGTATGATGCTAGCATTGCCTTTGTCTTATCATTTAGTAAGTTATTCATTATTCCTCCTAGGATATAATTTGTGTTAGTATTGTAAAACCAATCCACAGCCCAATAATTCCTGCGACTCCCGCAAAAACTGGTGGTGCTGGTACTGGCAATTTGAATGCAGCAAACACGGCACCGCATCCAAAACCTGTTAATGTTGATAATAAAACATCTCTCATGCTATTTATCTCCTACTGCTGGTGGCAAAAGTGCTAAAAGTTTTTCAGAATACCCATTCAAACCTTTACTTTTAAGTTCTTCTGATACTTCTTTAATAGTTTTTTGTGATGTTTCAATATATTCAAAAGCCCAATCTCTAGAATCAGAAAGAAATTTTATAAAATTTTCTTTATGTATTGCATCATCTGAAAGTGTTATATTATTTTTAACTTGAGAAGCAATTTCCTCTAGTGCTCTATTTTTTATAAAAAGTTCTGCAAGTAAAATGTTTGATTTTTTTAACTTATCAAATACTGACCAATAGGCTATGCCAAAAGAAAATGAGAGGGTAGCAAAAAATATTATAAACATCATTTCCATACTAACTATTGTACTCCATCTCTAATGGCATGGGTTGCCCAATAATATAAACATTTATCGCAACAAGGTTTGTTGTGTTCATTTTTAATGTCTTTGTAAAACTCAGCATAATAGATAGGATCTTTACGGTATAAGTTAGCCCTATGAGTGATATTTACACGGTCTATGTGAGAGGGCTTGTTCCAGACTGGCTTATCAGTACCCCAAATCTGCCCACAAACAGCCTCTAGAGCCTCTATATTGGCTTCGTTCTTATCTGTCCTTATACCCCTTGCCTTAGCCTCTTTAATCATGGCTTTAGCGTATGTGCGTAATGAATGCTCTGCATTTTTCCACATCAATACCGCTGGATGATTGCGCCAAGCCCCTGATGGGGATTTACCAGACAAAACCTTGAGTATCTGATAGGCTTCTAATATCTGTTTATTTAATCTTTTATTATCTAATATTTCTGCACACTGATCATAATCTTTATAAGGTAGGAAGGTTTGCATTAATTTTCTTCTATATCAAAAATGTTTAATTCAGATATTTTTTTTAAATTGGATGCTACCCAAAGTGTCATGGCAGTTAACAAAGATAAGATTATTAGTATTAATATTTTTGTTTTCTTTTTCATATTGTTATCATTGTTCCACATCTTATACAGGCGTTATAACTTTTCCCAGTATATGGGCATGCTCCAGCAGTAATTAATACATGATCTTTAATTTTACATATAATAATTTTAATTAATTGTTTAATCATTTAATTGCCTCTCTAGTTATCAAAACAATTGCTCCACAATCTTCTAGTGCTTTTTTAAGTTTTACAACATATTGAAGTGCTGATATTTTATCATCGTGCCCCATATGTAAAAACTTTTTTTCATCTAATTTTACCGTAAGAAAATGATCGTTGTCAATAATCTGCACTCCAAAACCTTTTGGCGCAGGTATAGAATGAACGGCATATCTCATTAAATCTGTATACATTATTTATTAAACCAATTATCATTATCAGAACAAACATATTTAATATATTGATTTTTAAACAAACTATACTTTGTATAATATTTAGTTTCTGCAATATTTATAAGCCATTCTTTTACATCTTGTTTAATTTTAAGATTTTTAAAATTTTCCATATCTTCTTTACAAGCACTTGCAACATTTTTTGTAATATCTGTACGAATAATATTTTTAAATAAATGAAAAAAATCAGGAAAAGCATGAATTGCTGGGCCATTATCAGTATAAAGAAAAATACCATTTGGTTTTAAAATTCTTTTTACCTCATAAAAAAACAATGGAAAATTTTGATAGCAATGAGAAGATTCTACACTGACGACTATATCAAAATAATTATCTTCGTAGTCTAAACTTTCTGCATTTGAAACTTTAAAATTAATATTTTTATTATTTTTATTACAATACTCTATATTTTTTTTATTTAAATCACAAGCATAAATTTCTGTAAAATTAAAGTATTTATTTAAACCTTTTATTCCACCACCTCTACCGCAACCAACCTCAAGTATGTTTTTATTTGTAAATTTTAAATTATCAAATAAAGATAAATAAAGACTAAGTTGATTTTTAAAATCTTGATCTTCTTTTTTTATAAAATTATATGATGGGTAGTACCCATGATTCATAAAATCAACATTTGTTGATTCAAAAAATGTGTTTAAATCACTATAAAAGTTGTCGTTAGCCATAATTTTATTCCATTGTTAATGACTGCCAAGTTTCAGACCAGTCTTTTTTAGTTTTATGTTTATTAAATTCTTTTGAAATTTCTCCACCTTCTAAGTATACGCCACCCCAAACACCCCACTCTTTTCCAGAAATTCCGTTGGCAAAACATATTTTTTTTACTGGACATTGTTTGCAAAGTGCGTCAACATTATACCTAGAATTTTCTTCGTCTTCATATTTATCAAAATAAATATTTGTATCAAGGCCTAAACATACAGCCTGATCTTTCCATAAATGTTGCTTCATTATTTAAATTTCTTTTCTTGTCTTATAAATTTTTTATAAAATCCAAAAAAATATTTATTTTTTTCCATACTTTTATTTTGTGCTTCTTTAATTAAATCTACCCTTAATTCAGAATCCCAATTTTCTCTTTTAAATGGTATTATTTGTGCTATAGGAGTTCCTTGTGGAATTAAACCAGTAAAATCTTTTTTTATCCAAAATGAAAATTGTCCAGGCCATGGAACACCTTCGTCAACAATTCCACTACTTGAAATAAAGGGTAAATCATTTCTATTAAGTGGATGAGTAATTAGCATGCTATATCCTTTTGGGAGAAGTATTCCAAAATTTCCTCTCCAAGCATAATGCACTTCACTGCAACCATCTGGAGTTGGTAGTGTACTTAAAACTTTTCCATTATCCCTTACTGCTATTGGATCTGGTCCAACGTTCCAATTAAAAAAATGTATATTATTTTGTTTTGACACGTAAATATCTTGATGTGTAGATAGCATATATCCAGTAGTTAAAGAATCTAAAAATGGCATACAGCCTTTAAAAGATATTTGGGGTGGTATAAAATCTTCTTTATTTTCATTTTTTAAAGTTAATTCTTGTTCTTTCCACCAAATTGGTAAAAAATTTTTTGCTGGTTTTGGCTTTTCTAAATTAAAACTATTGTTTAAATCTATTGATATTGGAACAAACAATATTTTATTTTTCATTTTTATCTCCATATTTATTTGGTATATTCCAACCAATACGGGTAGGTTTATAAATTCTATGCAAATACCACTTATCTTTTACTCTAATTCCTAAAGGAGAGGTTCTTGCTATATCAGATTCTTTTAAATCAACGACATCCCAACCACTCCAAAATAAGTTTTTGTTTTTATTTACAATTTTTTCCATTGTATTTAAACTTTTAATTATCATTTTTCTCCTAATATCTAAAAAGACCGACGTCAATATTATTTGCTTCTGCAGTTAAAACCAATTTTGATTTTAGTTCTTTTGGACGACTTAAAAAAACAAAGTAATTAATTTGATTTATATTTTCATTTAACCATGCAGGAGCAGCATTATAGAATTTAATTTTTTTGCCTCTTGCTTTCATCCCACGTTCTGACAAATTGCAAAATTCTGAAACAAAATTATTAATTTTTAATGGTCCAGCAGAATAAATAATGAAGTCATTATCTCCATTTTTCATTCCAGACAAAGCAACGCTCATAGCACGTAAAAATACGCTATAATCATTAAACTCTTTTGTTCCCTGCACTGCCACTATCATTTGGTCTTACCCCTTGCTTTAAGTCATCAAGTATTGATAACATTTTGTCTAACTCTGTTTTTGACATATTTTCAAAATTTAATTGTTTTATTGTGTTTTCATCTACTCTGCCATTAATAGCATCAGCAGTATAAAAAATGTTATCCAATATCCAATATGCCTTGCCTTCGGTTATTACTACCTTTAACATATTTTTTTGAATATGTTTTTCAGATTGCGTAATAAGTCTAGGCTTATCAAATTTTTGTTTTGGAACAACATCTTTAATCATTTCATATATGTCACTTTGTTTATATTTAATTTTTTTTAAAAATGTTATTCTTTTTTTATTTGATATCTTAATTATAGACCAAGAGACAATCAATGTCAAGCCTATAACTAATAAATATTCCATACTATTTAGATTTTTTTGTTGATTCTTTTGTTAAACCTAAAATCATAGAATTAAGTTTATTAATCTCAAGTTGTAACTTTAATGAATCTAACTCTGTATCAGATAGTTTTTGTTTATAAAATCCTATTAATTGAATTAACTCATTTTTTTCTAAATTATCCACATTTCCCCCTTTATTTTTTTAGATCAAATGCAGTTCCCTGCCAAACCTTTTCTACTTGTTTCTTTTCTCTTTCAACAATAGCACGACTCCATGCAAATCCTGCATCTCCACCCCAAGCATCCCACATAATTCTTCCATTAGATGGGAACTCTGGACCATCGTAAAAACCTTTTCCCTTTTTATCTACTTCGTGACGGGAAAAGAAAGAGAACATTCTTTTAACAGTACTAAGAGACATTGCTGATCCATTTACAATATCTGTTGCTCTACCCCAACCTACTGGAGTCCCAGCACCTGTTGCTTTACCGTCTTCTTTCCATTTTAAAGCACGACGAGCAGCAGCCTTCATGCCAGCATTTGGTGTATATGTATCAGCCATCTTGTCTTACCTTATTTTTTTCATATGACTTACCCCAAAAAAATGATCCAATCATTAATAAACCTATTACTAGTGAGTGCCAAAAATAAAACATGCTCATTTTTTACCGTCTTTCTTTTTTTGTTTTTCAATACGTTTTTCTTTAAGAGTCATCTTTGGCTCTTTCTTTTTATTGGTATTACCCTTTTGTTCTTTATTGGCCACTTGCTACCACCCTTATTTTATTTTTTCCTGGTCTATATGGACCAAGATCTGCTTTTATTCTACCGTCTTTTCTTAAACGGACTATTCTTCCATCTTTAATTTGTAATGGATTAAAACCATGATCTTTAAAATATGAACCTGAAGATTTTTTAGACATTATTTTTTAAACGGATTTAAATCAAATATAGATCCGCCCCAACTAGTCATACCTTTACGAGCCATATTGTTCCAATCTTCTGGCAACATATCTGTTGCATTTAATTCTTTTGCACGACGAACAATATGTGCTTTTGCTTTTTCATAATCTTTTGCACGACCGACAGAACGAATTGCATTCATAAGGTCTGCACGATTTGAGATTGGGAATGATCCATCAGGCATTGCATTTCCAGATTCTGCCATTCTTTCACGGGACGCTGTAGAATAATCACGTTTTTCTGATTTATAAGTTCCGCCACGACGTTTATATTCTTGAACTACCCAAGAATTAGCAACTGCAGATGGATACACATCAAATTTATCTTTTGCTTCTTGAATAATACGTGCATAAAGTCTAGCATTTGCTGGCTCACCTTTACGTGGCTTAATAAATTCATCATAGTTTGGTTTTTTTGCTTTATCAATTTCATTTGACTTACTTACTGGAACACAATTAGGAACCATACGTCCGTCTTTTTCTTTCATACCACGTTGCTCATATCCAACCCAACATGCTTTTGTCATGTTGTCCCATTTATCTTCATCCTCATTATCAGACTCGTATGAATCATCTTCTTTATCATTATTGTCCATAGATTTATCCATACCAACATTAGATTCAAGAGATGGCATTGCCATAACTTCAGATGCTTTTTTACCAATAAAATATTCTGTTTCTTCTAATCCGCCTTCTTCCATTTCAAAAAGTTGAATTAATACTGCAGGTTCTGTAGCGGATGCTGCAAGTGCATATTCTGATCCAGGAAAACCTAGCATTCCTTCTGTCATTACATGAACAACACGACCAACATAAACTTCGTCGTCATTTGGTGCCATTACCATGTCGCCTTCTTTAACCATGCTTTTACCTATGTTCCCCTCTGATCTATTAATTGCATAAATTTGTGCTGCTGCCTGTCCTCGTGTTTTGTGACAGCCCATAACTTCGTTGGTACCCTCTTTTAAAGCAGGGTAGCCAGAACAACCGTATGAACCTTTAGCACCTACACGATATGGCATTTTACTATTATATCAGGGTTTAGTTGTTTGGATGCTTGCCAGACAGCCTTTTAAGTTCTTCAATAGACCATTTTTCACGCTTGGTTAACTTAGACATTTCTGTTTTATCAAATGATTTTAATGCTAATGTAACTACTGGATCTTTAGATAAAAAGTCTATGTCTACATACCCTCTTTCCCACAAAGACAATATCTCAGCGTTTACAGCATTCATGTGGTCATCATATAATTCTGGCATTAACTGTTTAATTTTAGGAGTAAATGAATATAGCAATGACCCATCTTCAGAGTCAATACCAGCAACCTCTAGACCACCTTCAAGAATTAATTTTTCAATCATTTCATTTTCATCTGAAGTCATGCTTTTCCCATCTGGATTAAATATTCTCTTGAATAGTTTTTTCATAATTAATAAAATTTTCCAATTCTTCCCTTGTTTTTACACCAGTGGTACGATTTATTTCCTTACCTTCTTTTAATAAAACAAATGTTGGAACAGATTTAATTTCAAAATTTTTAGCCATTTCATTTTCTATATCAACATCAACCATTTGAAAAATTCCAGGAACGTAGTCCCTGTTTAATTCTTTAACGATGGGTTTTACTTTTTTGCACGGCTGACACCAATCTGCAGTAAAGTAAAGTATTGTTTTCATTTTCCAGACTTTGCTCTAGCCTTTTTAAGAACTTCAAAATCCTTAACTTTAGTTTCTCCAAGATATCCCCAAGCATATCCATCATTAATCATCTTATCATTTAATGATTCTGTATCTCCATTAACATATAACCAGCCCAAAATGCGACCATACTTTTCTGATGAGTTCATCTTTTCAGTTTTAATAACAACAGATTTTGCATCTTTAAGATGTTTCTTTAAATACTCTTTAGATTCAAGACCAAGTGCTTTTTCAACTTTATCTGTTGTGCGTGACTCTGGTGTATCAATACCCGCTAAACGAACACGGGAAGAAAACAAAATATCAAACCCTAAATCAATAATTACATCAATGGTATCTCCATCAACCACATTTTTAACTTCTTTTACAAAATATTGATACATTATATTGCTCCAATTGCTCTATTTTCTATTAGTTTTTCACGTTCATCAACAACCTCTAACATAAAAGCCATCATTTTATTATGTGACTCAGGGTCATTCATTATTTTTTCATAGTGGTGTCCACAAAACATTAACTCTCCAGAAACACCTTTTACTTTAATTAATGCTTGTGCTAGACACTTATCACAACGATCATTAGCATTTAGTATATACTTTTTTGAAACTACACTGGGATGTTCTTTAACAATGCTAGTCATAGTGTTATTATACATCTACTTTCTGTTGTCAGTTGAATAAAATCCGCTACCGTTAAAAATTGCAGCAGGAGCACTCCAAAGCCTTTGCATTGATTGATTACAACAGACTGGATATTTATCTTCATTAATTGTTTTTTCAAATTCAACTTGTCCAGAACAAACAGAACACTTATAGTCATATCTTGGCATTTAGTTACTCCTTTCTTTTAATAAGTAGTGAGCAGTTTATGGACATGCTCAGGTCTTATATATATTATACAACGTTAGTTACTTTTTTGCAACTTTGATTGCAATTTCTTTTGGCTTTTTATCCTCTGGAATAATGCGATCAATGTCAATATATAACATACCATCTTTCATTTCGGCACCAGTTACTTCCATATATTCACCAAGTGCAAATGTGCGGGTAAATTTTCTACCAGCAATGCCTTTATGAACAACTTCTGCATCTGTTGCTTCAACAAGTTCTCCCCTAATGATTAATGTTCCATTATCTACAGATACATTAATGTCATCTTTAGAGAATCCAGCAACTGCTAAAGATAATTTATATTTATCTTCGTTTAATTTAATAATGTCATATGGCGGATATGCCTGACGAGTTGCTAGGTTATGTATTGCATTTAAACGGTCCAACTCTCTGTTGAAACCAATAAAAAATGGATCCTTAAAAAGATCCAATGTCAATGAACTTACCATGTTATGTTCTCCTTTTCAGCGAGTTTCATTTTTTGTACCCCCATTTGGCAGGTACAATATTATTATACCATATGCTAGTCTATTAAGTTTTGTTTAATTTGATTTAAAATATATTTTTTTCCTTTAAATTTATTGTAGTATACTTGCATACTTGCCCCCCTTTTATTACCGCTATTTGCCTTTCTAACATCTGCTAGCATTTGTTTTAAATTTTCATTATATCTAAATTGTTTAAATTTTATTTTTTCTTCAGTATGAAATTTTAAATAATATAAAACATCTTCATTATTAACTATAAATTCATCATACTCTTTTTTTAAAATAAATGGAAATTCTAAATTACGAAAATATTTTCCTATATTAAAATCTCCAGGAATTATCATACATCTTTTAGTAATTTCATTATCTTCAAAAAATGGATACTGATAAGCACTCATATTTAAATCATCTTCTTCTGTAAAAAAAATATATCTTACATTAAAAGAAAAAAATTTTTTTTCAAGCAATCTTATAAAAACATGTTCATCAAAAAATTTTTGGTCATGGTCTGATGAAACACATTGGCCGTTTTCAACTTTAAAAGAATAATCATATATTGATTTTACTGCATAAGTATTTGTCAATGATCCATTAAAAACAGGACAGTGATTAATTGCTATTGGAGATGATCTATTGTCATCTTTAATGCCCATAGAATAAAATCTTTTACTTACTTTTTCTGGCTCAACTGCTTTTATCCACTCATCTTCAATACAAGCCCAATAAATAGTTATTGCCATTTTTTCTCCTTTATTTTATTGTAACATATTGTACCCCCAAGGGGAATTGAACCCCTGTTACCACCGTGAAAGGGTGATGTCCTAACCACTAGACGATGAGGGCGTGGAGCGGAAGACGGGATTTGAACCCGCAACATCTACCTTGGCAAGGTAGTACTCTACCGTTGAGTTACTTCCGCAACACTAAATTATTACTTTTTTACCCAATTATCAATAAGTACTAACAGTCTGTCAATCTTTGCTCGTAATAAACTAAGATTTTGTAATGCAACACTATATGATACTTCCGCTGCTGTCTTTCTTTCATCAAAAGATGCTGATTCTGTTTTTGATTTTGTAGTAGCAGATATTTCTGCTTTAGTCTTTTGACTTAAATCAGCAGGTTTTTCTATTTTACCCATATCTCTAAATCCGTTTATAACCCAATCAGTTCCTAATGTATCGCCATAAGTAAATGTATATGTGCTGCCAAAAATAGTACCTGCTAAAGTTACAGGTTCTTCATTTTCATCTTCTGAAACAACACTCTCTTCAGTTTGTGTAATTGTGATAGGTCTATTTACGGTAAATGTAGCAGTATTATCATTATACGTTGTTGTTCCTGGACCATTCCAAATACCGCCACGATTGGCATTAGTAGTTGGGTCTGCTGCTACCTGTAAAACCACCCTATCTCCACCAAATGTACCACTGGCACATGCTTCTCCACAAACAATTATATTTTTAACATTTCCATTTGCATCAAGAACAGCATATGTTGGATCAGCAACTGCTGGAGAAATACTAAATAACAATATTGCTGCTGAAATAAAACTTATACTTTTAATATTTTTTTTCATCTTACCCCTTTATTAGTTGTTTTTTATTTTAATTACTACCTGACAAGGGTCTCCGCCCTCTTCCCACTCTTGTGCCTCTTCGTCACTCATATAGGGATCTCCCTCATGAGTATTGCAGAACGGTTCTGTTACCCAGCCCCGCTCAATTCCATTAGTTAGCCAAATCTCAAACTCGTCAAGATTTGATGCCTCACTTTGAATGTCTTTTAATATGTCATCAAAATTTGCCATATATAAATTATACTGTAGTTAACTATAAAAGTCAACTTTTCTTTTTTTTAGGTAATTGATGGTCTTTAAATTTATTTCCTTTAATATCTTTTCCAAGATAGTATATTCTATCTGGTTTAAACTTATCATTCTGTGAATGTGTTCTAAAATCGGCATGTTGGTTGGCTACATTAATTTCTTCTTCTACTATATTTTTATCAAAAATATCATAAGCATTTTTTAATTCAAAAGAATCACAAAAATATCTTGGTATTGGTAATAATCCAACCAATGGCGTATTCTTATCAATAACTAGTTCTATGTTTGGCAAATCTATTTTTATGTTTAATGTAAAAGAAAACCTAAGATTATCAGACTCTACAACTCCAGTCATAGGGCTTAATCCAACTAATGGAAAGTTTGGTGGAGCAATTGTCATTAAATTAATCCCTGGCGGTGTTTTTAAAGTTAATGGAAAATGTAATGTTAAAATTCCATTTCCAAATTCTGATTTTGGATAAATAAAATTAATATTTTTATATTTTTCAAAATCTTCAAAATATTTTATGGATATATCTTCTGGAAAATTTCCACCATTCCAAAAAACACTAATTTTATATGGTAAACTAAAAATAAAACCCTGCATATTTCCAATTGCTAATGGCAAACATTTATAAAAAAAGGGATTAAACCAACTTCTTTGATGATTTATATTTAACGGATTTAAAAATAAGTTTATGTCTTTTAAATCAAATTGTTTTAATCCATCTTCTGCTACAATTGGGAAAAATGCAATTGTTTTATCTGGAACAACAAGCCCATCATCTTGATTAATTATCATTTAATTAATTATATACTTACCACGTCAATAGGCCCCATACAGGATGGGCTAAATTTAATGGCAGCATTTACTGCTCCAACCACTCTTTTGCGAGGGTCTTTAGATTTTTCTGTAGCATTTAAATAACCATAGGCATACTCAGCCCCAGAACCCATTGCCAAATAATCTAAATTATATTTAGATAAAGACATATCAACTGCATTATGCTCATATATTTGTCCTTTAATACAAATAATTAAACCAAGGTCAGCCTCTTTGCCAGTATCAACCCACCAATCACTGTAAAAATTTCTTAATTGTTTAATAAATTTAGTTTGCATAAACTTATCCACGTCTTTTATATCTGGAACGTATGGATTAAAGTTATATCTAATTCGTTCTCCATCCAATGCCCCTGCATATCCAAGCAAATATGGGCCAAGTTTCCAAACTTTTGGGGCTGTTAAAGAAAGTATTGTATTATCATCGGAAGCACCACGATCACCAGCCATATATATTTTATTTTCATGACGAACTACAGCCAAGACTGTCATATAAAAATCCCCTCAGAGTATACATTTAAGTATACCAAACCCTTTTTACTTAGTCAAAGACCTTTATTTGATGGTTTGACCACATGCTGAGCATGTTTTAGGCTTGGCAGCAGCCTTTTTAGCAGTACCCGCAGGGGCAGAGCCAAACTTAGGTCTACCAAACCCTACAATAGAAACCATAATGCCTTTTTTATTTTTTTTAAAGGCACGAAGTTTTTTACAAACCTCTCCACCATTACGTTGGCTACCTTTAGGATCTCCAGAAGTATTGCCTTCTATGCACCATACAGTACCGTCGCCATTATCAGCAACGACAATACCTACGTGAGAAATTCTATCTACTCCATCAGATGGAAAATCAAAGTATGCAACATCTCCTAGTTCTGGATCTGCTACATCTCCATCAATCCAATTACCTGCTTTTTTAAATGCTGCTGCACCACCTGGGGTAAAAACAGTATTAGGAATTTTTACTCCTGCTTCATTAGCACACCAGTTAACAAATGATCCACACCAAGGCTGAAAATCTGCCTTAGTAAATTTACCATACTTGGTTTCATTATCTTTTGGACCCTCTATAGTACCAATTTCTGCTGTAGCAACTTCAATAAATCTTTCTGCTGTGCCTTGTGCTGCCATTTTTATTTATCCCAATCGGTATCAACTGGTTGTTCTTCTGGCATTGCACCATCTGGCTTAGAAAGTCTACGTGCTTTTGCTTCATCAATTTCTGACTCTAATTTTTTATCTGCCATTGTATTTTTAGCATCAACTTCTTTGTTTGCAATCTGTGCTGCCATAACATCTTTAGCACCAGATGAGCCAATTAATAAACCAGCAAGTGTTCCTGTAATAAATGTTGCTACGCTACCAAGAACATTAAAAAACATTTTATCGTTTTCTGATTGTCCTGTAATTGGCTGTGTAACAAATATAAGGGCATACATGATGCCTGTTGCAGTTATAAATAAAATTGATCCTAGTGTGATACCTAAGATAAACTTAAGTCTTGCATCTAACTCTTGAGGAGTTAATCTTTCTTTAGCCATTTATTTTCTCCTTTGCTTCTTTGGAATAAAATTCAATTTGTTTTTGACATGTTTTAGTAAGATTGTTTTTTATTTTATTAATTATATTAATGTCTGAACCTTGTTCTAAAAGATTAGCATATTCTAAAACATAAAGATCTCTTTGAATATTTTTGCTAAATTGGTTTTGTAAAATTTTTTCTGTTCTATTTTCTGTAGTACAAAAAATATATACTAGGTTTTCTGCTTTTTCTCCTATTAAAGACTTAACTTCTGACCTTGAAATTTCTAAATTAGCATTATAATAGTAAGTTCCATATATTGAGTGAAAAAGTCCAGCATCTATGAGATATTGCTTTGTTGGATAAAGTTTTTTAATTATATTAGATGTGCCTACTAAATGATCAAAAAGACTTCTTCCACTATGAGAACTATCTTGTGTTTTTTCGTAAAGATATATAATTTTCTTATCAAGCATTTCCATTATCTTTTTATCCCCCTTTTATTATTTTGTTAAATCTTCTGGACATGCCCCGTTAGCAGTACAAATTGGTGGTTTGCATTCTGCTGATTCCCAGTTTACTGGGTCTTGGCATGGATATCTATAATGACCATCATATCCACAGCCAGACAATCCTAATGCTAGGATGCTTGATAGTAGGAGTATGCGTAGTTTTGACATACTCCCATTATATCAAACTTATTCGTCTTCTTTACGAATCCCTATGGTTGCAAACCATATGGCTACTGATGCTAGGGTTACATACCCTACTACCGTCTTTGCGCTACCCTCTAAAACCACCCATGCTACAAAGAAGCCAAGAAATGTAAAGTTTTCATTGAGGATTGCCATACCCCATTGCTTTAACTTATTCATTTTATCTCCTTCTTCTAGGTGCAGTAGCAACAATTAATTGACCAGCAATAATTGTTACAACCACAATATCTTCTGCTTTTTCACGTTCTGGAATAGACATATCAGCACCCATGCTAAGTAGTGCTTTGCCTAATTCACATTTTTGCTCTTCTGTCAAACCTTCAATTGCTTCATCTGGATTAAAACAAGTAGCAACCGCATCTAATAATGCTGCTGGACTTTCTAATACAAGCAATGCTGAAGCCACTTCTGCAGTAATAACCACAGGGTTACCACTAGCATCTTCTCTTACCTCTACTGGAATTAATGGTGGAAGGTCACGATATTCAAGTCCCGCCGCCTCTATGGCTCCTGCTTCAACTGGAGCACCTTCTGCTGATGTTACTAAAACATCTGCAACTAAATCTTTTTCTACTAAAGTAAACTTACCATCTTCAGATAATGCCTCTGATAAATTTACAACTTCTGCAGTTGTTATTTCTCCATCTGCTGATAACATTTCTGTAATAAATTCTGCCTCTGATTCTGTTAATCCACCTTCCGATAATGTAGATGAAACTTCTGCAGCAATTTCTTCAGATACTTCTCCACCATTAGCAATTGCCTCTAAAACTTCGGTAACTTCAGAAGCACCTAAACCACTATCTGAAACTAAATCACTAACTATATCTTGAACTTCTTCTACGGATAAGGTATCATTATCTTGTGCAATTTCTTCAAAAGAATCCTGACTTTCTTCAAGAATATTTTCTAGTTCATCGCTGGATGAAGATTCATCAGATTCAGGTGTATCCGTTTCAGGAGATTCAGTTTCTTCGGAAGGCACTTCTTCAGCAGGAGTCTCTTCCACAGGAGTTTCTTCTATCTCTGTACTTTCCTCTTCAGTCGGAGTGGTTAAGTCTGGTAAGTTTTGTTCAGGAGCATAGATAAATACTGGCTCTGGTGCTGGAGACACAACAACTTCTTCTGCGGGTATAGAAACAACAACCTCTGTATACTCACTTACAGGTCCAGACCAGTTAGCAATTCTAATAGTATAAGTAGTGCCTTCTGTTAAACCAGTTAGTTCAATAGACTCTGGAGCGCCGTCTGTATTATAGGTGCCACCCTCATATGGGTTTTCTGCATCTGGGTCATCTGTTATTACTTGATAAAACCAAGTGTTTGCTGTGTACCCTTCTGGTAGTTCTGGTGCAATAACAACTGTTGTTCCTTCAATTACTGGTTCTGATAACACTGGTGCTGGAGTAGGAATATGACTATTAATTGCTGTAATTAATTCTTGAGCATTTGTATTTAATTGTGTTTGTAAATTTGTTTTAGTAGATACCGTTGAATTTAAAGCATTTGTCAATGAAGTTGTATTAATAGCATTTATTGCTGATGTGTTTATAGTATTTTGAGAAACTACTGGAGTAAGACTTTGATTTAATTGTGTAATGGCAGCATTTGCTGCATCTACTGCTGCTTGTACAGTTGCTGTACTAGTGTCTACAATTGGAGTAAATGCAGGACCTTGACTTATTTGTCCAGAAAATCCTGATCCCACATTTGTATCTACAATAGGAGTAATATCTCCATTAGTTGTTTCTCTAACATTAAATCTTGCCTGATCTGGTATTGGTCCGACTGCAGTTACATTTGCCATCCAAGCACCATTATTTGGATTAACATCAGCATTAAATCTAATTTGAACCATTTGTGTTGATGCATCTTGTTGTGGAAATGGTCTTAAATCCCAAGCAATATCTAGACTTGATCCAGTTGTTGCGTATGTAATTCCTGTTCCTGTACTCCAAGTTGTCCAGTCCCATCCAGCAATAGAAACTGATGGAGCATTTGGAGTTTGATAATAAATCCATCCTTCATCCACACCAAATGTAATTGTTGCATTAGATCCTACATAAACATTATTATAAAGAGTTCCGCCCATTAATAAACTAAATGGAAGATTCATTCTTATGCCAGCATCATCAACTCCAGCCAAAACGTTAGTGCTAGTTCCAATAGTTGCTTGTAAATTATTGACTGCTGTTTGAGCATTATCAATTGCAATGTTGGCTTGAGTTAATTCTGTTTGAGCAGTTGTTTGTGCTGTTGCTGCTTCAGTTTTTGCTGTAATAGCCTCAGATATTTGAACCTGTGCTGTTGAAGTATCAATATTATTTATAGAGGTTTGGGCTGTAACAATAGTATCTTTAGCATCTTGAACTACTTGCGAACTTTGATCTATTGGTGTAACAGATAAATTTATAGCACTGATTGTTGCTGTGGCTGTGTCTACTAAGGCTACATTTGATTGTGCTACCGAAACTGTTGCAGTCAATGTTTCTACTGCTTCCTGAGCCTCTACCCTTTCAGCAACTGCTACTGCTATAGTGGCTGTGGCAGTATCCGTGGCTGCAATAGCCTGCTGGACCTCTGTAGTGGCTGTTGCAAGGGCTGTATTAACTGCTTGTTGAGCAGGGCTAATAACAACTTGTTCTTGATTTTCTGTAGCATGAGCACGATCAGGAGCCATTATTCCAAAAATTGTTAAGCACAGTCCCACCCCAAAGGCTAATATTAGTCTTCGTTTGAGATTGGTCAATTGAGTGGTGGTCTCCTATGTGTAATTATATTAGTAATTATACCATTTTTATTCAATAAAAAAGAGGGTAGAAATTAATCTACCCTCAATTTTTATAAGGAGTTGTTAAGCCTTAACCTTTTTCTGAATCTTTAATACAAGATTAGTTAAGGTTGTAATTAATGTCTTAAGTTGTGCAACGGTTACAGCCAATGCAGCCACTGCAGCAAGTGCTTGTGATGCTGAATCGGTTACTGTTGCAGTTGCAGACACTTTTACTTGACCTGCTGCTGGCAAATCAGTTCCACCAGTTGCACTGATAGTAACTGCACCTGCAGATAATGGCATGAAAACTTTGTAAGTCTTTACACCATTTGCGTCAGTTGTAATAGATGTTGCAGTAATTGTGTCGCTTGATCCACCAAAGGAATAACTTGTAGTAATTCCTGTAGAAGCAAGTAGGTTAGCATATGTCTTTCCAGACAATACTGCACCTGTTGCATCAACTGGTGAAAGAGTAATTGTGGCTTGCTCTCCTGCTACGTAGTTTGCTTTATCAAAAGCCAACTTAATAGAAGCAACTGCAGCCTCTACACGCACAGTTACTGTGTCTGCAGAGATTGTTCCACTCTTTACTACTACACCTGCTGAACCAGTTTTAACACCAGCCAAAGAAAACAATGCTTCACCATTAGAGATAGAAGCAGTTGTTGCCGAATTGCTGATTACTGTTAAGTCTGCTGATGTTGCTGTTAATGTTCCTGCTCCTACAACTACGCCAGCAGCATCATATGCTACGGCAGAAATTGCATCTGCATTAGAACCTAAAGCAATTGTTGGCTTCTTGACAGTTGTAACAACTTTAGCAATGTCGCCATAGAATGTTACCTTTTCTGTTGCCAAGATTACGCCAGATGCTGAGGTAAGTGTAATTGCTCCTACGCCAGATGTTCCATCAGAGAATACTCCGATATAACTTCCTGCAGGAATAACTAATGATCTACCTAAAGCAGAAATAGTTGCATGGTTTGTACCATGTCCTAACATACCTGCACCTGAAACAGTTGCTGTAATTGATTCTGAAGCAGAACCGTTGGCAGCATTCTTTTGAGTTAATACAATAACTGCTGCAGCATCAGAAGACACAGCCTTTGAAGCATATACAGTTGCGTCTGTTGTTGCTGAAATTGTTTCACCAGCATTTAAAATAGATGTTGTATAAGCAGTTGATGCCTTAAGATCTGGAGCGGTAACAGTAACTGTCCATGTAAGGGCAGCAGATGTAACTGAACCAGATGCGCTAGTTAATGTAGGAATAAATCTAACTACATATGTTCCAGCAACGCTAGGCACATGAAGTGATGCTGTCAATTTTGCAGTAACATAACCAGTAGTGTTAGTTGCTGGTGAAATTGATGCTGTTTTTGTATCTGATGATAGCGCCACTGTTGCACTAGATGTTTCTGTAACAGCAAACTGTGGAACGCTAGCAGTAGATGGGGCAGACAACACTGCAGATATTACCGAAACGGTATCTCCAATTGATGTTCCCAAAAATGATACTGACACAACTGCTGTTGCAGTCTCGCCAGGATTAATTGTGTCTGCTACGGCATCAATGCTAACAACGTCAGCATATACTGTAGCCTGTGTCGGAAGTGCCGACATCACGCCAAGTGTCAAGGCTGCAGCCAAGACTGTGGCAAGTTTCTTAAATGAATTCATTCTTCTCCTTATTATTTTATATTAAGTTTAATTTATCCAGAAAGTCCTTAACATCGTTAGGCATTTCCCGATTATCCAATTCTACCATACGTTGCTGCTTCTCAGCAAGTCGTGTTGCAGAACTCCATGTGTGAATCTCTATCTCTGTATTATTATTCTTCTGTGTATGAGATATTGCTCCAAATACCGCCCCACATACAGCATCAGCCAAGTCTTTTGACTTTTTACGGGGATGGTCAACTCTATTTCCTTTCATTATTTTTAATTCTGACATTTCTTCTAACAAAATTGGAATCATTGGGATAGCAACACGCTCTTCATAAATCATCATAGCCAAATCTTCATAATGTTTTTTTGCAACTGAAACAGTTTCTGTTCTAATTCCAACAGCCTGTAACTCATTTTGAATATCAAATGATTGCCAACGGTCAAAAGAAACCATGCCAATATTAAAACCTTCTCTACGCAAGTTAATAATCCATTGCTTTACTTCTGATAAATTAACTGGTCCCTCTGCCCTTGGCTCCCACCAAGCAACGGCATCAACAACAACAATAGGGGCTACCTGTTCATAATCTTTAATAACCTGAATGTTGACCCACTTATCAACGTGGGCAATAGCAACAGCACACTTGTCATGTTTTTGTGCAAGGTCTGCATGAACATAATATGTTTTTTCTGGATCTGGTTTAAATGTTTCATCAAACCTTCTAAAAGAGTCTAATGGGTTTCTAGTGTTCATACATTTTTCTAATTTATCTTTTTGTTTAAAAAATGCGTCAGATGCAAATGTTGGCATGCATGCAAAACGCATCATTGCATCACCTAAGTCTGTATAGAATGCTAACTTAAAATCATCTATTTTACGAGTAGGATTTACTTCCCAAGTTGGTTTTTTAAAAGCCAAAATTTTTGGAACTTTATAAGAAATAATATTATCTTCTTCCCAATTAATTTCAAATTGATTATTTGGATCATCGTGTGGTAAGTCTTCATTCATAATAAAAACATGTTTTTTTTCTATTGTTTCTTTTTCTGCAATTACATCTTCATATCTTTTAGAAATAAAATCTCCTTGATATCGTGGAAAAGAAAGTAAAACTACTTTACCAAGATCTGGAAAACGAGAATCTACAGACCCACGAAATGCTTTATAAATGTTTTCTGCAGTTTTGCCTTGCTCATTTCCAGTGCCGACCTCAGATGCAAAACCAGAAATTTCATCAAGCACGGCAAGCAATAAGTTTAAACCTTCGTGTGATTCTCTTTCTGAATGACCAGAATAAACTGTGATTGATTTATCAAACTCTACAGAGTCTGCTTTAGCATTATATTTGCCAGCAAACCATGGTGACTTTTCAATCTTTGTTTTAAAGCCTTTAAAGAAAACATTTTTTGCTTGTTGTGCGTTTATAGCAACGTTAATTAAATCTATTGCATCTCCACTTGGTTTCCCGAAATATCTTGCAGGGTCTTTAAGACATAATAACTTATAAACAATATAAGCACAAGCAACAGTAGAGGTAAAGTCTTTACCAGAGCCTTTGCCCAACTGTAAAATAATCTCATTTTTAGTATATTTATCATAGTACCTTGCTCCTTCTACAGACCCATACAGTTCTTGCAAATCTTCTCTTTTATATATTTGACTCATTGCTTCTACAATGTCATACTGAATAGAGGATAATGGTGGCTGCCCCAAATAATCAGAAGACTCAACAAAAGTTTTTGCGTCTACTGGTTTTTCTTCAAATTGATTTTCTTTTAATACCTCAAGAAAATCATTGAACATCGTGGACAATTGTAATCACTTCTCCTTCTTTAGCAATCTGAGAAAGACGTTGCATAATTAAATCACGTACTTCTGGATGACTTGAAGCAATATCTCTAAGTATTTCAACTAAGACCTCTTGCCTTCTTTCAATCTGAATCATTTCTTCTGCAAGTTCTTTATTTTCTAATAGTCCAGCCTTTTGTAACATCTCAATTCTAGATTTTTCAATATCCATAACCAATTTAATTGCTTGAGTTTTTGCACTAAGATTATTTGTCATTGATGCCTCATCAATAACTTCGTAGGACTTTGTAATTAATTTACTGTAATGTGCATCTGCACCAGCAAGTGCTTCTTTAGCACGAGCACGAATAGCGTCATTGGCAGATGCCATAACTTTCCATTCATTAATTAATGAAACAACACGAGTTCTTGGCATATCTAAATCTTTAGAAATTTTTGTAGGGTCTTGACCTTTAAGATATTCTGCAACAACCTTATTTACTTCGTCAAGGTGTTGAATTAATTCTGTTTCAGTTGACATGTTTTTCCTTTGCTACTTTTAATAAAATTAAATATCCAATTAAGTCATCAATGTCATTGTCCCCCACCATATCAGTGCCTTTCATTAGACGACTTAATTTATCATCTATTCTGACATGAAGTTGTTCTATTGGATTTGCCTTACTAAAAATTCTTACTGGATCTAATGCAGAATCTCCATATGAAATATTTTTTTCAATTAACATTTGTGCAATTCCTAAACAATTCATCAATATTTCATTGCCAGATGGCGCAGATAATGAATGTAGATATAGGTCATTATAAACAAAGTGATCAATATCTTTATATACTGGAACTGGCTTCATCGTTTTGACTTCCTTAATCCAAATTTTGCAAGGTATACATAGATAGTTTCAACACTAGTTCTACATTCCTTAGCAATGTCTTGCGGAGACTTTTTGTCCATAACAAACCTTTTACGGAGCCAAGCCTCGCTTGTATATAGTTTAGCAGTCATAAGATTATTTGTCAATCTCTGTTTCTTTATTTATAATATCATAAAAATAACTATCGGAATCTTCAGTTATCCATTTAGAGGCATCTTCTACATCCCATTTATAGGTATTTATTAAACGATTTATTAATGGCTTCCCTGGTTTTGTAGTAAATGAAGGCTCTAAAGCAAAAACACGGTTATTTGGCTGTATTGCAAAATTTCCATCATCTCTTTGTATTACATGACCACATTTATGTTGCCCTGGATTTTCTGAATAGCCATCGTCAAGTCTATTAGAATCAGGATTGTGCCAATCAAGAGTAAATAAATATTTACCAGAAATTTTTGTTTTTGTTCTATCAATATAGGTCATGCGTATGTTTGTAAGGTTAGCAAATTTAGTTACAGTTATAAAAGGGCTAAACGAATTCCATAAAACAAGATTATGAAGATCTTCTTCCGCTACATCTGGCTTAGTACAAAAAGCATTAATAGGCATTCTCCACCAGATACCGCCATCTTCCATTAAAAAATGAAATAATGGGCTACGGTTTTGCACACTTGAAACTCCAAAAATTACACAAGGAAAATATTGATCATGACTATCAAGTTGATTTCTTAAAAAATTACCACGAACATAGCATTCAATTGGTGGTATATTTGCATTTAATTCTGGCATTACACACTACCCCTTGTCATTGTTTTAAGTTTATCCCAAAAACCCCCAGGATTTCCTTGATAAACTTGTCCAGTTTCACGATCTATTAATAACCATTTTTCTGGAGATAGTGTTTTTACAATTAAAGAAATTTCAGTTTTTTCTTCTTTAAAAATAAAACTATTTCTATTCATTATAACCTACTGCTTTATTCCAATTATTAATAGCCCAGTGACCGATACCACAAGCATCAGCAACGTCATTATCGTTAATAGTTTTATTATAATTGATTTCAATTAATTTTATAGTTCTTTCTTTTCTAATTTGTCTTTCATATGTTTTATACCAAGAGTCTGACTTTCCAGGATTTTTTGATCTAATTATAACTTGTTCTTCTTTTGTTATTTTTTTATTTCCTAAATAATTTTGCCAAGTTATTGGCGCTACAGTTCCTATGACCTTTGTTCCAGTCAATCCTGCTGCACCTAATAATGCACCTTGCACTAATGCTAAATCTGCAGCAGTTTTAGGACTATTCATAAATACTGTGTGCTCAATTACAATTGCTTCAAGTCCACCATAATATTCAAAAAATGCTTTTGTTTTAGCACAAGCATCCATAACTTTTTCATAATTTGTCTTTCCTTCAAATTTAATTTTACCAATACTACCTAAAACATTATTATTAAAAATAGCAAAAGCAAGACTGTTTGTGCTTGCATCAATAGCACAAATTGTTTTTGGATTACCATTGTTGTTCATAGTCAATAAATCCTTTTATTTGTTTTAGCATTTTATCTACTTCTTTTTTGTTTACATTACAGTTAGAGCAAAATCCAGAGTCATTGTATATTGATAGTTGTTCTCCACAACCACCAAGGCAAAGTCTTTTTTTTCCTTTTCTTTTTTGTCTACGAGTTATTTGATACCTTTCGGCTATCTTTATCTTAGTTGCGTGCCCTCTACAAACATCTCCACAATAGATTTGATAACTTACTTTTGGTTTAAATGGCGTCTCGCATCTTTCACATAGTCTCACATTAAGGAATCCTCTTCATCCTTTAATAATACTAGTGGCTTGATTTTTATTGTTCCTGTACCTGCTTCAGCACAGGCTTTTTGAATTGGACATACTTTACAAATTTTTGAATTTGAACGATATGGAATTTCTGGCAAATTTTGATCTTGCCAATTCTTATAAACTACTCTCATCCATTCAAAAGCCTGCTCTACCCAATTACGATAATGCTCATTTACTACTACAGGCAATGTAAGTAGTTCATGATTATTTTTATTTTCATAAATCATAACGCCTTTACGAATCTTTAAAACCTTCATATACATTAACAACTGCATTAGGTGACCCATCTTAGGTCGTCTACTTATTTTTTTGTATTGAAATCCATCGTTTGGCATTGTCTTTATTTCACCAACAAGTCTTTCACCCTTATAGTCAAGCATTACATCGCCATATCCATCAAATGGTGGATCATCAGTTTTAACTCTAAACTCCATTGCTGGATGAGTTTGCTTATTATATTTTCTTGGAAGTGGATCAAATTCCATATCTTCTGCAAGTAATCCAGACGATGCTATTGCCTCTTGAATTCTTTCATGCCCAAGACTTCCTTGTGTTCTATTTGCTACACCAAAAGCATCTGCATTATCATAAAATATTTGACCCTCAAATGCTAAATGCCAGTACCTTGGGCATTCTCCAGAACCATAAGTTAGGTTAGATGCAGAAAAATTACTCTTTTTTGTAAACTTTGGTTTTGTTTTAGCAAGATATCCAGAGTTAATTGCATCTACCAAACCTTCAACAAAACTCTCATCCTCTTTACTATTTTTAACGTTCTTTTTAGTATCTTTAACCATAATCTGTTTTAATAAATTTTTAGCCACTTTTATCCTTTGTTTGTATTAAGTATAGCAGGTTAGCGCATTATGTATTTAAGCGCTGATACCAAATCGTTAATTGCTTGGGCTGCCGTGAAATATATGTTTTTCTTTGCCCTATCTGACTTATCAACATTGGCCATCCAAGTTGCTTTAAATGACATTTTTGCAGCAATGGCCTGAAGCCTTACAATCTCCATGCTAGCAACTTGAAGAGGAATATCTGGTTTAATAATAATTTTTGCAATCATGGTTAGGGCTGTAGTAAGTTCTTCATCTTGCATATAATCTGCGATTTCTGTCAAACCATTTACCATGTCCAAAGTTGTTTTTTGCGGTACCTCATTAGTCATTTATTTTCTCCTCTGTTAATTGTTCTAGCATATTCATTTCAATTATAGCAAGTCTTACCTTTGTATTACCTTTTCCAAGTATGACAATAATTGCTGGAGATTTATCTCTACCCGCCTGGATTGAGTCAGTAACCACCTTAGCCCAAACATCCTTATTTAAAGTAAATGATTTTTCGGCTTCTTTAAAATCAACAACAAAATTTCTCCAAGTAGCATCACCTTTTTTAGTATTACGTCCAGAGTTCTTGTGTTGCTTTGCACCAATTCTTTTAGACTCATTTTTTTCACTCATTTATAAAGTCCTTTTTCTTTCTTTTGGGTGGCACTAATCCAACTTTTGATATATGTTTTTTAGAACACATCCAAGTTGCATCTCCAGTTTCTTTCCAATATCTTAAAGTTGTTACAATTTCTTGACAAGTTTTACAAGGCCACTTACCAGGGTATGTTGAAAATTTAGGTTCAAGCATTAATTATTTTTGCCTTAAGTTGTTCCTGTAAATCTAAATCTTCTTTGACACGATTAATAAATCCATCACGACCTTGGACCTTAGTCCCATCATCTAATTGATACCATGCACCAGTTCTATTAACTAAGCCCATCGTTTCAGCAGTATCAACTAAATCTCCTATTGCATCAACACCAAGATCGTCACCTCTAAAATAAAAATCATACTCACCAGATTGGAAACCTGGAGAAGTTTTAGAAAACTGTAGTTCCCAACGAATTTTTCTACCAGTTTTTTCTTCAATTAATTTATCTCCTATTTTAATTTTTCCTTTAATTGCTTGATTGTCTGACTCAGAAGAAAATAATTTTATAACGCAAGATGAATAAAATTTTGTAGCCTGACCACCAGATGGCTGTTGGCTAGTATACATAGCGTTAATATTATTTCTAGATTGAGATATTAAAACTAGTAATGTTGGTTTTACTTTGTTGTTTGCATAATTAAGCATTTTCCAAGCATTGCTAAAGTCTCTAGATTCTGCACCAATTTGTTTAGTATTTTCAAGAGCCTTCATTTCATCTGAATCTTTTTCAAAATAAATAGCAGGAAGTAAAGAAGTAATTGAGTCAACAACAATTAAATCAACTCCAGCGTTCATTAATCCAACGCCAACATCTACCATATCGCTAATGGTTCTTGCCTGTGAGTATATTAGTTTAGTTGGATCTACTCCCAACTTTCGTGCCCAGTCTTCAGAATAAGACATTTCAGAATCAATCCATGCACAAACCTTACCTTCTTTTTGTGCTAAAGCAATCATCTGTAAACACATAGATGATTTTGCTGAAGACTTACTTCCCCAAATTAATACCTGTCTACCATATGGCAAGCCTCCACCTAATGCACGGTTTAATCCAAAACTTGGGGTTGGCTGATATTCAAAGGTAACTCCTTCGCCTGTTCCTAAACGTTTACGTATTCTTGGGTCTAACTGTGATAATACATCTTCTATGCTAACTGACATTTACATCCTCCATTATAACTGTTCCATCTTTGGTTTTACCAAAACTAAATTTATAAGCATTTCCTTCTTGAACATGCATATAGGCTTTTGGAAATGCTGTTGGAAATACTGTGACTGAATGCAGATCTCGTGAAGTATCTGCTAGTGTAAGCGAAGCCATCTTTTTACCAGTTTTTGTAATTCTTGATTTAAAAGATACAACAAACATTTCATCTTCTTTATAAGGAAGTTGTTTATAACTTAAAAACTTAATCAATGCATTTGAAGATCCTTTTATTTCATCCACAGGAACTGCAGACACAATCCTGTTATCATTAGCAAGAATAATATAAGTACGACCAGTCTCAATAGTGGTACTTTCATCATCAAATATACCAACAGACCCAGTCTTGTCCAAAATTTCAACTCTTGACCATCCCTTTCCTCGTTTAATTGCTTTAGCCATTCCCAATAAAACAAAAGAACCTTTTTCTTCAAAGTCACAAACATCTTGAATAAATGCATAATAGTGTGAAGGTATTGTTATATTGAACTCTGGAAGATTTAAATACTCATAAATATTTTCTTTAATTTCTGCATCATTTCTAGGATTATCTGGAAAGGTCGCTGCACCAATTACCTTTAAAGCATTTAATGCTCTGCTATTTACTCCATTACCCTTTGTAAATGTAAACTCCTCTAACTCTTTATAATTGTTAAATGGTCTTGCATTAATATATTTTTGTGCAATATTATCTGAAATAAACTTAATTCCAGTGAGACCAAAACGAATTCCTTTACCTTCAATTTTAAAATCTAAATCAGAATCATTAATATGAGGAAGTTTAATTGAAATTCCCATACGCTTTGCTTCAATCAAATATTCTGTACGACCATCTTTATCTTTTTCATTTTTAAGAAGAGCAAACATAAACTCAAGCGGATAATAATATTTTAACCACGCCGTCCAATACGAGAGCGTAGAATAAGCAACCGCATGAGACTTGTTGAACGAATAACCCGCATGCGCTTCAAAGTCATGCCATAGATCAAGGGCTTGATTAGGAGAGATGAACTTGCTCGCCCCAGCAACAAACCTGTCTTGAAAAATATTGAACTCTTTTGCATCTTTCTTTTTACCAATAATCTTTCTTACTTTGTCTGCCTCTGCCATTGTCATCCCACCAAGATAAACGCAAGCCTGCATAACCTGTTCCTGATATAGAATACACCCATATGTATCATCAGTAAATTCTTTCATAATTTGATGGGTATATGAAACATTTTGTTTACCATGTTTACGAGCAATATAGTCTTTACCAATAGTGTTCATGGCTCCTGGACGAACAAGGGCATTTGATGCTGCAAGTTCATTAAAGTTTTTTACGCCCATCTTAACTAATAGGTTTGTATATGGTGTTGCTTCACATTGAAATACGCCTTTTGTATACCCGTCTGAAAGCATCTCATAAACTTTAGGATCTGATAAATCTAAAGATAATAAATCTATTTCTTTATAGTGATTTTCTTTTATCATTGCAATTGCATCTTGAATTACGCTTAATGTTTTTAAACCAAGCGCATCAATCTTGATAAGACCAATCTTTTCAGCCTCTTCCATGTCAACACCAACCACAGGTATGCGATCATCGGATCCAGGAGAAGAGCGAGTTTCCAACGGTGCAAACCTAAAGATTGGATCCTTACTAGTAACCACACCAGCAGCATGAATGCCAGTACCTCTAATACGACCTCGTAGTTGTTCCCCATAAATTTCTACCTCTGGATATTTCTCTCTAAACCATTCTGTGGTTTTTGATCTACAAAACTCATCCCAAGTATCAACTAATTTTAAAACCTTGTTAACATCTGTTAATGGAATATCTAATACTCTTGCAACATCTCTTACAACACCTTTATCTTTAAATTCTAAAAAGGTTGCAATAGAGGCAACGTGTCTATATTGTCTAACTAAATAATCTTTTACTTCGTCACGACGTGTATCTTGAATATCTGTATCAATGTCAGGAAAGTCATTACGATCTGGATTAATAAAACGGAAAAACAATAAGCCATGCTCTATTGGATCAATTGTTGTAATACCAAGTAAATAACATACTAAAGAACCAGCAGATGATCCACGACCTGGACCAACAAGAATTCCTTCTTTCTTTGCCCAATTAATCATGTTGCTAACTACCAAAAAATAAGGTGCAAACTTTTTATTGCGAATAATCTCTAACTCTTCATCAAGTCTTTGTTCATAAACATCATTGCCAATCCAATTGCTATTAAGTCTATACTTTTCAAGTCCTGCAAATGCTAAGTTTGCTAACTCTTGATCTGGATTTTTATATTGAACGGGAAGAAGATTTAATCCATCCTGAATGTTATAGTCTTCTACTGTATCTGCTAATAGTAATGTGTTTGAGTATATATCTTCTCTATCAATACCTTGCTTTTGCATATCTGCTTTAATTTCTTCATAAGACATTAAATGAATATTAAATTTATTAAATGTTATATTACGATCAGCCCCGTAAAGATAGTCAAGTCTTTCCATCATATCTTTTTTCTTTTTAGATTTTTCGTATGATGCCTCTTTATCAATTTTTGCATGTGTATTTAAAAGTAATTTAAATTCTTGTATCTCTCTTTGAGACGTATCTGAATGATGACAATCTGGAGTTACAACAACCTTTATGTTAAACTCGTCTGCAAGTTCAAGCAAATATTTATTTATTTCAGGAGTGTTGTGTGGCATTACCTCAATATAGTAATCGCTACCAAAGTTATCTTTAAACCATTTTATGTGTTTTTTAGCAAGAGCAAACTCTTGTTCTTCTAATGCTTTAACCAAAACGCTACTTGGACAGGCAGACGTTACAATAATACCTTCTTTATATTTTTGCAGTATCTCAAAGTCAAACCTTGGTTTTTTAAAGAATCCATCTGTCCATGCAATCTCACTAATTTTATTAAGATTTTCTAAACCTTTTTGGTTCTTGGCTAGAAGAATAATGTGGTTGTAGACAAGATCTTGTTGACCTTCTCTTTCAGACTTATCTCTTTTATCAGATATGTCTGCACACATGTATCCTTCTAAGCCAAGAATAGGCTTTACGCCTTTTGCTTTTGCAATTCGGTACAGTTCCCGATGCCCAGATAAGGTTCCGTGATCTGTGATAGCCAATGCTGGCATACCAAGTTCAACTGCTCGGTCTATATATTCTTCTGGAGTAGCAACACCATCAAATAATGAATAATGAGTGTGTACATGTAAGCCTACATATTTACTATTCATCATTTAAAACTTTTTTTATTCCAATAATTTTTTTTATATCCACCATAAAAAGTAGAAAAAATATTATTTTTTTGAATTTCTAAAGATTTTAAAATTTTATTTTTATTACTAAGTTTTTTGGTTTCCCATGATTCTTTTTTAAAGGGAACTATTTGATACATAGGAGTTCCTTTTGGTATTAATCCAGTAAATCCATCTTTTATAAAAAATCCTACTTTTCCAGGAGAAAAATATCTATCAGAATCAATAATTCCAGATAAACACTTAAATGGTAAGTCGTCTCTATTAAGTGGATGAGTAATTATTGAACTATAACCTTTTGGTAAAATTGGATTCCAAACCCTTGGCCAATTAAAAAAAATATCTCCTCTAAAACCAACTGGAACTGGTATTTTACCTAAAAGTTCTAATGGTCTTTCCTGAATAATTGGAAACTCTGGTTCTGGACTATAGGCATAATGATAAATAACCTTATTGTTTTTATATTCTATAAAAATATCAGACCAAGTTTCTTGTATGTATCCAAAAGAAAAAGTATCTAAAAATGGCATACACATTTTCATAGTAGTAGAAGGAACCCCATAATTTGAAAAAGATAACTTATTTACATAAGAATTATTTTCAAAATTAAAAAACGAATGAGATTCCTTATACCATTCTGGAATATATAGTTTTGCTGGTTTTGGCATAGGTATATTATTTTCTACCCTTGCATTAACTGGAACAAAACTAATTTTTTTCAAGTATTTTTACCAATCTGCATTACTTGATGAAGTTAAAGATGGAGTATCAAACCCTAAATAAAATGCCTCTTGTTCAGCATAAGGAATTTTCTTTAGTGCTAACTCAAGCGGATAAGGCTTAACTGCTGACCAATCATATGGTTCTGTATCTGGTGCAGATGGAATTAATGTATAACTTGTTTCAGTACCCTGACCATTACGCTTTAATTTCCAGTTTACATTTGAGATGCTGCCTGTTTCAAGAGCATACTCACGAATTGTATTAAATGCTGATTGCTTGCTAACACCCATTGACCAAATAGCGGTATATGGTGCCTCAATGCCGTCGTCTACTAGAACATTGCAGTAAAAACGAAGACGTGCTCTCCAGCCAGCCTTTGGATCTTTACGGTGCATTTCTTCTGCCCAGTCACGACCTTCTGTTTCCATTGTGTCTACAGCCTTGCGTTTATAGTCTTTTGGATTTACGTGTTCTTTTACAACAAGTGCTAACCCTCTTTCGGGATTATAGTTTGCAGAATCTTCATCAAGTTCTTCAATGAATCTGATTTTTGCTGATTGTCCGTCGGCAAGTTTTAACCATCTTACCTTTGGAGAGTTTTCATCATATTTTGGTTTGTCAACTAGGGCATTAATGTTTTTTAGTCCCTTTACTATAGTCATATTATTTTTTTCTCCTTGTATGCTTTTATCTATTTTAACATGCCGATGATAGAATTGTCAAACTGAAACTCCAATTTTTTAATTGCCTCATCATCCATATCGCCTATATCTTTATATTTTTTATCTATATAAACAGAAGTAACAATGGGTCCAAGTTTTTCAATCAACTTGTCTCTCATGATTACTCCTGCATCATCGTTATCTGCAATTAAAACAATACTATTAAAATATTTTTCTAATAGTCTTATCTGTGCTGCAGAAACATTAGCCCCCAACGTAGCAACGGCAGGGAAACCTACTTGATCCAATCTTATTGCATCAAAAGATGATTCTACTACATAAACAATATTTGACGTCTTAATTCTATGTAAATTAAAAAGAATCTTTCCTTTTGGCAAGCCTGGTGTATTTTTAAATTCTTTGCCTTCAACAGTTCTAGCAACAAACCCTATGCACATTCCGTCTGGAGAATGAATTGGAATAGTTACAGAATCCTGCTTTTCAGAATATCCAAGACTAAATTTATCTATTGAGTCTTTAGTGATTTTTCTTCCTTCAAAATATCTAATTGCCCTAGGAGATTCTAATGCTTGATTATTTAATCTTTTAATTAATAACTCGTCATATTGAATAAACTCTGGTTTATTTATTAATGTTTTGTTAATAGATTCTTCAATACTTGTTTCTTGTTCTTTGCTTTTAATATATCTAACTGCTTCAAAGTATGTTCTATTTGATGTATACATTACAAATTCAATTAAAGTTTTTGTGGTTTGACATCCAAAACAAAAAAACATTCCGTGATCTTTTGACACTTCTCCAGCAGGAGTTCTATTATTATTGTGATACGGACAAAAAATAATATAATCAGTTCCGTACTCTGCTTCAATATCAATACCAGAGCCAGTTAAGATACGTTTAACTTGTTCTGCTGTATATGAATCTTTAATCATTTACGTATACTTTTTTCTAGTCCAAATTTTATTTTTATAAGTTCTTGCAAAATTTAATTTAATAAAATTATCATAAAATATAGTTGTTTCATTTTTAAATGATTTTTTTTCTGATTTCCAATTATTTCTTTTAAAAGGCATAATTTGTGCAATTGGAGTTCCTTCTTGAATTATACCTTCAAAACCCTTTTTAACAAAAAATGGCAATAACAATTTATTAGGGTGTTTGTCTGCATCAACTATTGCACTTAATGTAAAAAATGGCAAATCATGTCTATGTAATGGATGTGTAATAAATAAACTATATCCATTTGGAGTTGTTACTTTCCAATCATTCATCCATCTAAAAGATTCCGAACTAAATCCTACTGGTATTGGATAGTTTGCAACTGCCTCTGGTGGCTGCAAATCAACAACTTCAAAAGTTGTTTTCCAGTTAATATATGGAACATAGTGTGTTTCATTTCCAACATTTTCTATAAGTATATCTGCTGGGCTTAACATCATATATCCACTAGTTATGCTGTCTGTTATTGGAACACACATTTTATATGTACTAAAATTATTTCTTTTTTTATGTGCTTTTAATATATTGTTTTCATCATTTGAGTAATTTTTTTGTTTTTTAAACCATTCAGGCACAACATTAGTTGCAGGAGTTGGTGGACTTAATAAAATTTCTGAATGTTGGCTTGATGCTTCAAAAATAATTTTTTTATTTTTCATGCTTTATCCTCATAGTCTTTATATCTATAATATCCTCTATCAAAGTCTACTTGAACTAAAAAGTCTCCCATAAAACCATTTCTATTTTTTCTAAATACACATTCAATAATATCACTATTCGTAGCACGACCAAGTGCCATTACCCAATCAGCATCATAAGCAATTTGTCTAGACCATGCAGTTTGTCCTAAAGTTGGCGGTGTAGAAAGATCTTTAACATCATCAGGCGTAGCAGAAGAAATAGCAATAATAGGAACCTCTTCACTAATTGACATTAATTTAAGTTCACGAGATAAGTTTTTCATACGTACTGTTTCATTATCAGATTTTTGGTTTGGAGACATAAGTTGTAAATAGTCTACGATAACAAAGTCTGGTCTATATTGATCAATTTTTCCACGTATAACAGATGGAGTTACATCTCCGCCATTATCATTTGAGATGATGTGAAATTCTGGTTTACCCGCTAACTTTTCAGCATGCCATTTTTTAAGCATATCAATTTCTACTTCTCCATTGCTAAGTTTGCGGTGAGACCATAAGCCTTCACCCATAATTGCAAATACACGATTACGAACTTCCGTTTCAGACATTTCAAGACTTATAACAAGTGGACTGCGACCTTGTTTCCATGCTTGTACTGCGAAATATAATGCTAGCCAAGATTTACCAATACCTGGGTATGCTAAGAACACACCAAGTTGTCCTGGCATAATTCCAGAAGGTAAATAGTTATCAAATCCTGGTAAACCTGTCTTAATACCAATATGTCCAAGATCTTGCATTTTCTTTACATTTTCAAAATATGCAACTGCTGACTCTAAATCCGTAACTTCAATATCTCTAATTGCAGCAGTATTCTTTTTTAACTCTGATGTTTTTGTAATTAAATGTTCAAGAGCATTTGAGCCATTGCCAACCTGAACTTCAGATGCTGCATTACGCAAAATATCTTTTAGGCTATCATTTAAATATTCTGCTTGTAGTTCTTCAAGGTGATGCTTTGTTGCTCCAACGCCATCTACTGGAACAAAATCTCTAAATTTTTCTACTACCAAAGATGCTGGTGGAACTGATTGGTTGTTTTCTGAATACAATCTAATAAAATTCCATACATCATTGTGAGTTCTTAAAAGATTGTCAATGTTGGCTTGCAGCAAAACATGAATTTGTTTATCATTTAATACGGCACTAATTAATTTTGCTTCTGTATTATTCACTAATCCACCTTCTTGCTAATTTTCTTCTTTCCTGTCTTTCTTTAATATCTTGTTCTACTTCTAATTTTGCTTCCAATATTTTTTCCGCATTGTATGCAAAGTAATTCCAAGAAGGGGAAGAAGCAATATTAAAATAATAATCCAATAAGTCATAACATATTCCTATTCCATAAGATTCAACAAGTGCATCTGCAGCCCATTGCTCAACATTGAGATTCATGTTGCTTTTGGCTTCGTACTTTTGTAGATGTAGTTTGTTATATCTACTTAGCAAAGCCATTCGGTCTTTGCGTTCAGCCATTATTCTTTGCTATCAGACTCTGCTTCTGCCTCTTTAACTTTTTCTGTTAATTTGTCTTCAACAAATTTGTATATTCTTTCAAAGGCCTGTTCTGTATTTTCGCCATCACGCTTAGAGTCAACTATTCCAAAGTCAAACCTTAGTGATTGAAAATTTCCTAAATTAAGAGTATATCCAAGTGCTACTGATATTTTTGTGTTTTCGTTTTCCATTACCCCACCATTTCTGCTATTAAATATTCTCTGCCCAAACAGGAATAAATCTACCATCTTCTGTCTTTGTATATGTAAGTATACCGTCTCCCATTCGCCGTGTCAATTCTTGGCTTGTGGGTGTCATATTATTTGTTATAAGTCCATCTTTTCTTGGTTGTCCTATATGTATAGTAGCCAGTATAGCACGGATCTCTCTTACCATGCTTTCTGAATAATAAGATCTAATTTGCCAACCTCTTTCACCATTTAGCCTTGCACCAACTGGTGGTGGAATCATTCCAGTTTTAATTAATTTTGGCATATATTTTCTATGACGATTAATTAATTTAGCAGTCTCTGCAACTGTATATGCTCTTTCTCTTTTTTTTCTAAAATCTGAACGTAAACAAGTTTCAATTCTATCTTTGGTTATGTTATAAACAGAAACCATTCCAGTAGATCGTGAACTATGGTGAAGCCTTACCAAGTCATTATTTAGAAACCATATTTTTTTATTTCCTTTTATTACAGTTTCGTTATTGTAAATTTCGCCCTGGATAATTCCTTTGCTAGTAACCATTTTCCTTCTTCACTTTCTGTCGGAGGATGAAAAAATCTTCTTAATCCACACACAACACAATATGTTTCCATATGTTGAATACTGCTGTATTGTCTATCAACAAAAGTTCTACCCCTACATTTTTTACAAAAAATCATAAGTTTATTATTAGTTTGGAATTCCAACAATAATCAAATGTACTGCTAAAGATAAGTCGCCAGAAGCCCCAAATCTCACAATGCCTTCAACTCTTGTTTCTGTAACACTCTTTAAAATAACATTTACGTTTTGTCCTGCTGGTGTTTGTCCAATATTTACTGGAGTAGCCGAAACAATTGGTGGATACTTAAAGTCTTTAAAGTCATATGTAAAAGTTTTTTCATTTCCAGCAGAAACTGTTGAGTTATTAGCAACTTCAACATAGCCACCAATTATTCTTGAATTAGAAGTTTTAATTTCTTGTTTGCCAGCGCTAGTTGTATCTATAACAGTTTTGTTAGTAGTTGTAGACGCAACCTGTGTAGAAAGGTCATTTACAGCATCAACTAAACTATATAAATATGTAACATCAAGAGGTTGTCCTCTTTCTGGTAGTGGTACCTTAGCCATTATTTCCTCCTATTAAAGTATATCATTAAACGGTGTGTGGACCATCTTCATAGACTAATAAAAAAGAAGAATCTCTAGTGATTGGTGTTCCTTTTAAATATACTTCTATTGAAAGTTTATTAGGTGCAGAACCTTGAACTACTCCATTTATTGTATATGTACTTGGAATTGGAAAAGAAGCATTGGTGCCATCAATTCTTTGTTTATAAATCCAATCTCCCCCATCGCTTCTATCCCATTTTAACCATATATCAAATTCATGTGATCTTCTAATTTGATTTCCATCTATTTGTATTGAAACAGAATCCCAAGCAAAGGTTGCAACTTGTCCTGATTTGTTAAAAGATATATCACCACCAACATATGTATATCCTGGTTGAATGACTGATATTGGTGACCATTGAGATGTTCTATTTTTGTCTTCGGAAACTACCCTGTACTTTAAAACATATCCTTCTTCATTCACATTTATTGTAGGAAGATTTCCTTGTTTTATTCTTATCTTTTTAATTCCTGCATCCGCCATTATGTTACACCAACTGAAAATCTAAACTCAATATAATTGCTAGTATTAGGACTTTTTACAATAGTTGATGCGTCTATGTTTTGAACTACTGAATATCCAGTTAAACCATAAAGTGGATTTACTGTACCAATATTTTCTAGTCTTAAAGCATCCAGCGCCACATAATAGTTGCCAGATGGATTGACTCCATCAATAACACACGCATATATTTTGACCACTGAAACTGCATTCCAATCAAATTCAGATGTTCTATATAGTTGTTGAAGTTGCTTTGTTACAACAAAATATCTTTCTGTTGCAAAATCATATTGTCCACCACTACTATCATCAATAACCTCTGCTTCAAGTCTTGCAAACTGTGTTCCGTTTGTATTTTCAAATGAAACCAAAACTCTAGCCCTTTCTGGCTGTGTGCCAGATCCGTAAGTTCCATCCCTGTTTACTATTGAAAACGCCAATCTTAGTTCATCTGTTGGAGAGTTTCTTGTAAAATCAACTGTTGCACCGCTTAGTTTAATATAATTTGATCCTGCACTTATTTCAAAAGTATCTTGCGCTGGACCACTATCAGACTCTATGTCAAGATCTGACTCATTACCCTTTATTAAAATTGTATTATTTAAAAATCTTGGTCTTTCATATCTTTCTACTCTTGGAGATTTAAAAAATATTGGATTATCTGCGCTTGTTTGAAAAACTGGATCTGCAACTGCAATAATATTATCATACTCAGGCTCATCTAATGCACTAGAAAATGTGTCAATTGCTACTGCTGATCCACCAGTAACGTATTGCCAATTTTCTGTTTGTGTAAAAGCAAATACTGTTTTGCTATCATATGCTCCAGCAGATGGATTTGATCCTGCAGAATAAATTCCAATTTCTGAAATTTCATACCTTTCTTCTGTTGGAAGTTCTGCGGTTAAAACAATTTTATCTAATCCACCCTCATTTACGAATCCCCTTGAAGAGATTGGAACACGAAACATTTCAAAATCTAAATTTTGTTTTGCTGAATAATTTCCAAGAGGATCTCCAGTAGTTAATGGTGTAGCACCACAACCAATAGCAAGATAAGAGGCATAGGCTGGTGCTTGACCAAGCAAATATTTTGCAATAATGGTTTTGCCAGTATTAGTTATCATGAGGCTATTTCTCCAAGATCTGCTTCATATATTGTACCATCTGTGGTAATTTGTAATTCAATCTGCTCATCACTGTTTATATTAATAAACTCAATAATCAAGTCTCCCGTGCTTTCCTCAATATAGATATTTTCTCCATTTATACCATTTCCTTGGTTTGGAATTTTGTCTTCTAGTTTTATTGAAAATCCAGCAAAATATTTATCTGAGGTTTGTTGAAGACTAAGAATATTATTAGGATTATATCGCTGCTGTATTGATGATAAATTTTTAATAGGTTGGTATGATATTTTTTGACCATTCACAATATCAGACCTTGTAATATTAATTAATTCTTGTCCACCAATATTTTCAAATATTAAATCTGCCATTGTATCTATTGGCGTTGTTTCATCATCAAATAAAATAATATCTAAGGTTGCAGTTTTAACTGGTGGTGGTGGAGTAGAAATTATTACTGGCAAAGTTGGCGTTGATGGTGTTGCAACTATGCTACTTGTTATAAAACTAGTTGGTCCTGCACCTGTAATTATAACCTCTTCTGTAATTGGTTCTTTTTTATATCCAGTTTCTGTACGAACAGTTCCTAATGGTATTGGTCCAATAAATAATCCATTTGAAACTGCTGGCTGAAAAGCATCTGCGATTGCTTTATAAGAAACAGAAGATTTTTTAGGTGGTTCTGATTTAACTACAGGCGGAACGTATGGACTATATTTTGAAGGACCAGTAAATTCGGGTTCTTTTTTTGTTGTAGATATAACTCTGTCTTCTCTTGTATTAGCCCTAATTATTTTGGATGTACCACCACCTGAATTTTCGCTTGCCACTTTACACCTCCGCCAAATAAAGAGTCATATCTGGACCATTTATTTTTCTTGCATATTCAATATTATATACTACAAACCTAGAAGTATTTTTTGTGACTAAGTCTAAATTATTAGAGTCTTTATAATTAATTGTTACAATATCTCCAAGTTGAATAGTTGGAGTTGCAAATATTTTTATACCAACTGATTTTTTAGGTTCCATTAACTTATCTATAATCCAGCCCATCAAACTTTCAGCATCGTCTTGTGTTTGAATATATGGAGTGTCTAGAGTAAA
>Ga0315903_10000554_pt1 | contig 56663 bp, 57 predicted proteins | sample LakEriMetagenome_7_FD_203524 | JGI IMG/M metagenome (GOLD analysis project Ga0315903, IMG submission 203524) | Freshwater fungal communities from buoy surface, Lake Erie, Ohio, United States - Buoy 2 MA119 | ecosystem: Environmental > Aquatic > Freshwater > Lake | place: USA: Lake Erie, Ohio... | reverse complement strand
AGAATATTTTGACCATAGAAGTTGATTTCGCCTTCTGCGCGTTGCCCTGGATAAAGACTGTACATGCGATTGAGTGTGCGCAGCAAGGTTGATTTGCCACAACCCGACGGTCCAATGAAGGCCGTCACTCGATGCTCGGCAATATCGAGGTTGACATTTTTCAGCCCTTGGAATTTGCCGTAATAAAAATCGAGATGACGCACTTCAATGGCGTTTTGTTTTGGCTTGCTATCAGGCATATGGTTTCCTGTGAATTCAAAAAGTGACAATGAAGAGGGGTAGGTTAGCTTGTCGTTTTGTCTCTAAAAAAGACACGAGCAAGAATGTTGAGAACCAAGACAGTCAGGGTAATCAGCAGGGCGCCGCCCCAAGCCAGTCGAATCCAGTTTTCATAGGGACTCATTGCAAACTGAAAAATGACAACAGGCAGGTTGGCCATGGGCTTGCTCATGTCATCATTGAAGAATTGGTTGTTTAATGCTGTGAACAGCAAGGGGGCAGTCTCGCCACTGATTCGCGCAATGGCCAATAAAACACCCGTGATCACGCCACTTTTGGCTGCACGTAAAGTAACTGCCAAAGAAACTTTCCAGCGAGGTGCACCTAAAGCAAATGCTGCTTCACGCAGGCTACCAGGAACAAGGCGAAGCATATTTTCAGTGGTGCGCATGACCACAGGTACCGCGATGAGCGTCAAGGCCAGACTGCCCGCATAACCTGAAAATCGACCAAATGTTGCAACCGCAATTGCATATACAAACAAACCAATCGTAATGGAGGGCGCTGACAACATGATGTCCGTGACAAAACGTGTGAGGGCTGCTGTTTTGCTTTGATCTCCAAACTCGGTGAGATAGATGCCAGCCAAAATACCAACTGGCGTAGCAACCAAGACTGACAGTCCGACCATGAGTAAACTGCCCACGATGGCGTTGCGCAGTCCGCCGCCCTCAGTTCCGGGGGCTGGAGTGTCTTGGCTCACGATGTTCCAGTCGAGTGCTGCAAACCCGTTGGAAAACAAGATAAACAAAATCCAGAGTAAAACAGCCAAACCTAAAGTCATGGCCAACATCGAGGTCACCATGCCCCACAGGTTGGCCAGGCGACGCCGGCGGTAAAGTGCGTGATTCATGTTCATGGCCATTTCAGAATCCCTTGGCTTTTTCAGCTCTGCTGATCATGATTTTGGCAAGCGCTAGAACCATGAAAGTGATAATAAACAATAAGAAACCAAGCGCAAACAAGGATGACATGTGAAAGTCGGCGGCCTCGCCAAATTCATTGGCCAATGTTGATGCAATGGAGGTCCCAGGTGAAAAAAGTGAAGTGGGCATGCGATTCGCATTGCCAATCACAAAGGTCACGGCCATGGTCTCGCCAAGCGCGCGACCTAGGCCCAACATAATTCCCCCAATCACACCTTTTTGTGTGTATGGCAAAACAATCTTTCTGACCACTTCCCAAGTGGTGCAGCCAAGTCCGTAAGCTGACTCTCTCAAAATAGGGGGCGTGATTTCAAACACATCGCGCATGACTGAGGCAACAAAGGGTATCACCATGAAAGCCAGCACGATGCCGGCCGCCAAGATGCCCATGCCGTTGGGAGCGCCACCAAACAAAAATCCAATGAGAGGCATGCCGCCTAAAATTTGACGAAGGGGCACTTGAACAAAATCTGCAAACAAAGGTGCAAAAACGAACAAGCCAAACATGCCGTAAATGATGGAGGGCACGGCGGCTAACAATTCAATGGCTGTGCCTAAGGGGCGACGTAACCAAACGGGGCATGTTTCTGTTAAAAATACAGCAATTCCGAATGAAAGCGGAACTGCAATCAGCATTGCCAGTCCGGCACTCGCAACCGTGCCAACAATGGCAATGGCGGCGCCAAATTCTTCATTGATGATGTCCCACTCAACATACCAAATGAAGCGAGCGCCAAATTTAGCAAAGGTTGGCCAGGCGTTAATGAACAAAGAAACAATAATTCCGGCCAGTGCCAGAAGCACCAAGAGCGAAAAAGCTTGCGTCAGTCGGTGGAACAGCCAGTCTTGGGTACGCTGGCGCTCAGCTGTTTTAAGAAAGTGAGCGGCTTGAGCCGAACTGGGCAGAGGGTTTGACATGTCTTGGTTCACTCAGCAAGGAAATCAATTTAGAAAGAAAGAATCCGTTGATTGCGCAAGGGCAACCAACGGATAAAACACCAACCTAGAATTACTTCTGAATTTGCGACCAAACTTTGGCGCGAATTTCGTTGGTCAAGCTGTCGGGCAATGGCACATAGTCCAAATCGGCAGCCATTTTCTTGCCATTTTTAAAGGACCAATCAAAGAACTTGAGAGCTTCGTTCGAGGCAGCCTTGTCAGCTGGGTTCTTGTACATCAAGATGAAGGAGGCTGTGCTGATGGGCCAGCTGGTGTCGCCTTTGGCGTTGACCATTGACACGCCCATGCCAGGTACGCTGAACCAGTCAGCACCAGCAGCAGCAGCAGCAAATGTCAAATCATCTGGGCTAACGTATTTGCCGTTGGCGTTTTGAACTTGCATGAAATTCATGTTGTTCTTTTTAACGTAGGCGTACTCAACATAACCCACAGAACCTTTGATGCGGTTGACATTGGCTGCAACACCTTCGTTGCCTTTGCCGCCAACAGATGTGGGTGCGGGCCACTTCACAGCAGCGCCTTTGCCAACTGTGTCGGCAAATTCTTTGCTAACCACTGAGAGGTAGTCTGTCCAGTTGAATGTGGTGCCAGAGCCGTCGGCACGGTGTACCACTGTGATGAGTTCGTTAGGCAAATTTTTGCCAGGATTGAGAGCGGCAAGCTTGGGGTCATTCCACTTGCTGATCTTGCCCAAGAACATTTCGGCCAACGCAGGGCCTGTGACGCGCAATTCACCAGGCTTGAAGCCGTCCAAGTTGATCACGGGTACGGTTCCACCGATGATGGCGGGGAACTGAACCATAGCGTCTTTGTCAAGGTCTGCGCCTGAAACTGGTGCATCAGTGGCACCAAATGTGACTGTTTTGGCGCGAATTTGACGGATACCGCCTGATGAACCAATTGATTGATAATTCATGCCGGTGCCCGTAGCGGCCTTGTAGCCCTCAGCCCACTTGGCGTAAATAGGGAAGGGGAATGTGGCGCCGGCACCAGTGATGTCGGCAGCCCAAGTAGTTGCTGCCAGTGCTGTCAAGCCGACAGCGGCAACGAGGGATTTGATTTTAAGCATTTCAGCTCCAGTAAGGTATTCGGGTTTGTGTAACTGGAAACGCAAATGTTCCCAGCAAACAGACTTTAATGATGAATTATGACAAATTCGTGTCAATCGGATGATGTTTGAACTTCCGACGATCAAAGTTTGTGCATTTTTTAAATTTGATTGAATTCATAAATCTGTCATGGTCATTTGCAGTGGTTACCTCATTGTTTTGTTGACAGAAGTGCTTCCAATTTAACGAAAATTGATGGCGGCAGAGTCAGCCTGTAATTTCATTTGATGGGGGTCCCATCAGAATTAATTGGCTCTTACAGTTCCTTTTGTTCCCTCCGCATACTGGGATTTAAAATTTGGACATGAGGTGCGTATCCATTTTTTTTGCTTTCCTGATTTCTGCCAGCGCAAGTGCATGGAATCCTTTTTCTAATGAGGCTTTACTTGACGTTGCTTTGTCTAAAGTTGAACTTCAAAAAGTAAAGACCAATGCTGGTTGGGCTAAGGATGATGAACAAACTCTGATTTTTGAGGTAAGCAATGGCTTGAGCGGCCCAATTCAATGTGGTGTAGCCAATGCTGAACTGACCAATGGCAAAACAGTGAGCAAGGTGTTTGTGCCGAAATTTGCCATCCCGAGTCTAGCTACCCGAAACGCCAGCATGTCAGTGGTCAAAGGCACCATGAAGTCCTATGCTCTGACCTGTTCTTGTTACAAGAAAAAGGGCTCCGAGGTATGTGTGAACCCACTGAAATAACTGTAATCTGACCCTAATTATTTAATCTAAATAAAGCGATTGAAGACGAAGTTTTGCAGCCGGTGTCAGGCCCAATTCATTGCTTAAGTAGTTTTGAATATTGCCATGGCTGGCTTGTATTTGTTCCAGCGAGGCTTTCAAAAAGCTCTCTTGAACTTCCCACACAATTTTCAAGACATCGGGTGAGAGGTTTGTGACCCCTGTGGTGTTGCGTTTGTAGAGCTGATTGGTGAGCAGGTAGTCACGCCAAATGTCAGACTCTGACACATCCAATGCAGACAACACCAAAGCGGCTGCCAAGCCTGTTCGGTCCTTGCCAGCTGTGCAATGAAAGAGAAGCGGATCTGCATGGTCAAGAAGGTGTTCAAACAACTCTGCAAAACGGCGCGAGTCAATCAAAACAAAATCGCGGTAGGTGGTTTGCATGGCATCCAAGGCGTCTGCTGCAGTCAGTGGTTTTCCAGTCAGATGTTGAGCTTGCAACCTTTGCACTACGGTAGGCTCTATGCTCAAACCGTGGCGTTGAATATCAGGCCAATCGTAAGCTTGTGCTTGACTCTCATGAACACCTCTGAAATCAAAGGAGCGCTTGACACCCAAGCTTTGAATTTGTTTCAGATCGTCAGGTGACAAATTGGCCAAGTGATCAGAGCGGAAAATTTTTCGCCACTTTACGGGTCGGCCCATGTGGCCCACATAACCACCAAGGTCGCGAAAGTTTGAGGCCCCATTTAAGGGGATATGGCGGCGTGAGATTTCTTGAGCGTCATTCATCAACATAGAAACGATGTTAACGCTATTTCTTAAGATAGCGATCCCATTTGAATGACCAAATCTTTAAATGATTTTACCGAACCTTGAAAAATTGCGAAGGCAAGCAAACAGAATAAAGAGCATGCCCAATAAGGCCACATACGAGGTGATTTCGCTTAACGCTCTTTTCTCAAATCGCAGCCGATAGCCAAGTTGGTCGTAAATTTTAGCCAGACCCTCTGTGCTGTCCGCTCTGAAATATTCTGCTTGTGTGATGGTTGCCACTTTCTTCAAGGCTTCATCTTCAAGTTTGACCCGCATGCTTCGGCCTTGGATATGCACCACATCGCCTTCGGGTGTGCCAATGCCCACGGTATAAACTTTGACCTCATGCGACGCGGCCAATTCGGCCATTTTGAGCAAATCAGGCCCCATGTTGCTTTGACCATCGCTGATGAGAACAATGGCCATGTTGCGCCCTCTGCTAGCGGAGGCTTCGGCTTCTTTGGCCTTCGGTGCATCCAAGGACTTTCCTGATTCAACGGGTTTTCTAGGGCCGCCGTTGTCTGAAGCTTCGTTGATGATTTTTTGGGCGTCGATGCCAGAGCCAGGTAGCAAGGCTTCCAAGGAAATCAACAAACCAGAACCAAGCGCAGACCCATACTGCAGAGGTAAATTGGCAAGTGCTTGCCTGAGTGCGTCTCTTTCCTCTGTAGGGGATTGCGCTAAAGCAGCCGTACCTGCCATCGTGACCAAGCCAACGCGCAACCGAGCAGGCTTGCTTTCAATGAACTTGAGAGCCGCTTCTTGTGCAGCTTCAATGCGAGATGGTTTTAAATCCTTGGCGCGCATGCTGCCAGAAGTGTCTAGGGCCAGCATGACGGTAGCTTCTCGAAGTGGTGCCATTAAAACCGATTGCGGCCGAGCCATGGCGATGCAGAGCAGGCCCAGTCCGAGGCTCAAAATGATGGGCGGAAAACGTTTGGTGAAATAAGCGTAGGCAATGCCCAAGGCAGGCACCAGAAGAGCGCTGTACAAAAGCAGAGGCCATAAAAAACTGACGGAGCTAAGGTCAGGCACGCCAAAGTCTCCTTTTTCGCAATTCAGAAAATCTTAACAAGGCTGCGGCAATGTCTTCGTTGGTTGAAATTTCCAGAGCATCGACACCCGACTGCGCAAAAGTGGTTTGCAGTTGCAACTCTCTTTCTTCTACCAGTTTGGCATAGCGCTTTCTGAATTTTGGATTGGCTGTGTCGATCAACAATTGCTCTGAGGACTCAGAATCCTGCAATGTCATGAGGCCGGCATTGGGCAATTGCATCTCAATAGGATCGTAAAGTCTGGCGGCCACCGTGTCATGTCGCCGGCCCAATTGGGACAGTTCTTTGGCCCAGTCAAAATGACCCATGAAATCTGAAATCACAAAGACGCAAGATCGACGTTTGAGCAAGCCATTGGCTCGGGCCAACCATTGGTTTAAATCTGTCTGATGCGGCGCCTTAGAGACTCCTGTGGTTTGAGCTGTATGCAAAACATGGAGGAGGTGACGACGGCCCATTCTGGCAGGAATGTATTTAAAGCCTGAAGCGTCAGTGGGGCTCAAGATCAGCGCGCCAATTCGATTGCCACGCTGCATCAGCAACTTGGCCATGATGGCCACAAAAGCCAGCATCAATTCTCGTTTACTTTGGCCCGTGCTTGCAAAATCCATGGAGCCCGACAGGTCCAATAAAAACCAAGCACTGATTTCTCGATCTTCTTGATGCTCTCTGACATAAGGCGTCTGCATGCGGGCTGTGACGTTCCAATCGATGTGCCGCACATCATCATGGGTTTGGTATTCCCTCAAGTCGGCCAACTCCAAGCCAGCACCTCTGAACAAGGTTTGGTGGTCACCCTGCAGCAAGCCATCTAGCCGCCGCAGGACTGTCCACTCTAGCTGCTGTAATAAGGCTTCAGCTGACATTCGATGCCATGGGTTGGCTTGGCATAGGAATGGCCTTCATGACTTCTTGAATGATGGCATCGGGTGTTTTGCCTTCAGCCAATGCCGTATAAGAAAGAACCAGGCGGTGTCTCAAGACATCGGGCACCAAGTCGGCCACGTCTTCAGGCAGTGCGTAATCGCGACCACGCATCAAAGCCAGTGCGCGTGCCCCTTCAATCAGACCAATGCTGGCTCGGGGACTGGCGCCAAAGCTGATTAGACCTTTTAGGCTTTCAAGTCCATAGCGTTCAGGAAAGCGTGTGGCAGATATCAGTTTGACGGCGTAGTGAATCAGGCTGGGGTCGACATAGCAATGTCGGCATTGCGCTTGAAGCTTTTGCAGCTCTTCCGGTGTGACAACGCCCGTGACTTGTGCCCCACCGGAAATGACGCGTTGGACAATCACAAACTCATCATCCTCGGTAGGGTAGTCAATCAATACCTTCATCATGAAACGGTCTACTTGCGCCTCGGGCAGCGGGTAAGTGCCTTCCGTTTCAATGGGGTTTTGAGTGGCCATGACCAAGAAGGGCGAAGGGACCCGATGAGATTTTCCTGCGATGGTGACTTGTCTTTCCTGCATGACTTCAAGCAAGGCACTTTGCACTTTGGCAGGGGCACGGTTAATTTCGTCAGCCAGTAAAAGGTTGGTGAAAACAGGACCCAACACGGTGCTGAACTCACTTGTTTGCTGGTTGAAAATTCTGGTTCCAACCAGGTCGGCAGGCAGCAAATCAGGTGTGAATTGAATTCGACTGAATTGACCGTTCAAGGTTTTGGCAAGTGTGTTCACAGTCAAAGTTTTGGCCAAACCTGGTACGCCCTCAATCAGGAGGTGCCCCTGTGCTAGCAATGCAATCAGGACACGTTCTAAAAAAACATCTTGCCCCACAACAACTCGCTTGACTTCATACATCACCCTTTGCATCAGCGCAGCGGCCTCTGCAGGGTTATGCAGTGGGGCTGCTAAGTTCTGACCTCGCCAAGCTTCGTTTGATTGAGTCATGTATTTCCCTCCGAAAATTTAAAAAGGTGGCAAGCCGACGGCACTTCCTGCGCTCTCGATGGTGGTGGCAAAGCCAATGCCAATGAATGTTCTGGCCGATGTGGGGTTGAGGATGGCCGTCACAATGCCAATCACTTCGCCTGACATATTGACCAAGGGGCCACCGGAATTACCCGGATTGGCTGCCGCATCAAATTGAATGAGACCGCTGAGCGATTGATTGCCATCAGGCGATTTAAACTGTCGGTTCAAGCCTGAGACAACGCCAGCTGAAACTGAAGGCCCAATGCCGAATGGGAAACCAACTACCACGACTTGGTCTCCTGGCAAGAGTTGCTGGCTTGATCCTAAAACTGCGGGCTCAAGATCGTCAGGAATTTTTTGAGGTTTGATCACTGCCAAGTCTTTTTCGGGCTGTACGCCTATCACAATGGCCTCTGACTCAGTACCATCAAAAAATGTGACCTTCAACTTCTTAGCCCCAGCAATGACATGAAAATTGGTCAAAATCGTGCCATCGTCTTTGATGACAACGCCTGTACCAACGCCACTTTCTTTGTCGATGTCTTTGTTTTTCGGGTCAGTGACGTAGGACTGAACATGAACGACAGCCCCTTGGACCGATGCAGCGACTTTGGCGCTTTGAGAAGGAAGCTCTTTGTTGAGCAGCGTATGCATCACAGAGCCATCAATGTCGCTTTGAGTGAGAGTTTTAGGCAAAGGGTTGAGCTTGAGAAAAACACCCATGGCAAGCATGCTGAAGACGACCCCAAGCAAAAAGATGGCGGCAAAGTCCCACCGAAGAATTGATTTCCATTGGGTAAGTCTGTTTGAAGATGATGCTGCAGACTTGTCTGCCTTGCCAAAGTCGGTCAAGGTCGCGCTTGAACCCCTATCCGTCTGCAAGACCGAAGCCACAGTTCGCGTGCTTTTGCTAAAAACAGCTTCTCGTTTCATCAAATAACCTTAACATAAGCTTCAATGGTAAATTGGCGGAACTTGCGAAAACCCTATTGGCTATGCAATTTCTAAATCCCTTCATGCTCTGGTCCCTATTGCTCTTGCCACTCATACTGGCAGGCTACTTGTGGCTTTTAAGGCGAAAACGGCAGCAAGTTGTGACCTTTTCTGCCGTCTCTTGGATCTTGCAAAACATGGACCTGCCTTCCCCTTGGCGGCGGCATATCCCGCCCGCCTTAATGGGTCTGGCTGTGGCGCTTTTGTTGTTTGCCAGTGCCAGACCGATGGCCAGGGTCACTTTGCCGGCCGACTACATGACGCTCATCATGGCCATGGACGTCTCCCGAAGCATGCTGGCAGAAGATGTCGAACCCAGCAGAATTAGAGCGGCTCAAAAGGCTGCCAAAGAATTTTTACAAGACCTGCCCAAAAACGTGCGTGTGGGAATTGTTTCGTTTGCCGGCAACGCACAGGTCGTGCAGCATGTGTCGCAAGACAAAGATGAACTGGTTGCTGCGATTGATCGTTTTCAATTACAGCGGGGAACAGCCACAGGCAGCGGACTGTTGTTGGCCTTGAGCACACTCAGGCCTGAAGCGCCAATTGACCTCGAGGCGGCTCTCTACAACACCAATCCTTTTGGCTATAACGATCAAGGTCGACAAAGTAAGGCGGGCGGCCCCAAAAGCTTAGATGCCAAGCCTGCTGTGCAAGAGCGCCCCCCCGAACCCCCTGGCTCCTACAAGGGTGGCGCCATTGTTTTGCTGTCAGATGGACGACGAACAACTGGCCCTGACCCCTTGATAGCTGCCAAGAAGGCGGCCGATTTGGGGGTTCGTGTTTACACCGTCGGTTTCGGCACACCAAATGGGTTTATTCCGGGCTTCGAGGGGTATTCATTTTTCACTCAAGTGGATGAGGAAGCCTTAAAGGGTATCGCCAAAATCACTGAAGCTGATTATTTCAAGGCGGGTTCTGCAGAAGATTTGAAGCAGGTCTACAAGCACCTTTCTACGCAATTCACGATGGAAAAACGCGACACAGAAATAACAGCCTTGCTTTCTGGGTTGGCGCTGGTGTTCGTTTTTCTTGCGCTTTTGCTTTCGGCACTTTGGTTCAGAATGGGCCCTCAGAATTCATTTAAATCGTTGAGTTAGGTGATTCAATGGTCGATATAAGCGGTGAAACGGCCATGCTGCTAGGGCGGAGCCCTATTGCGCATAGAGTTGCGCAGTTTTTGTTTTGGAATTGATTCTTTGTAGCCAGAAATATTGATGTTTGAAAATCTAGACTGCGTTTTGCCGTCTACCGACTTACTCGTCCTTGGCCTAAAAATACCATGCTACAATCTGCAACTTCGCGGCTGTAGCTCAGCTGGATAGAGTACTTGGCTACGAACCAAGGGGTCGTGGGTTCGATTCCTGCCAGCCGCACCAGATTTCGATTTTTCGAGACTAGAACACAGCTTAGAGGCTTATGCCCCTAGGCTGTTTTTCTTTGTGCAAACCGGTTTTGAATAGTTTTATTTCAATGAAAGACCATGAGCAAAGCTTTTACACGCGAAACAGACAACGATGCAGATGACGATGGGGAAGATCCCAGTCTGCCGCCTTTGCCTGCTGGCACCCGCAATTACATGACCCCTCTGGGCTATGCCAATTTGCGTGCAGAGTTGTTTACCCTGATGGACGATGAGCGCCCCAAGGTGGTTGAAATTGTGCATTGGGCTGCCAGCAATGGAGACCGCTCTGAAAACGGTGATTACATTTACGGTAAAAAACGCTTGCGTGAAATTGATCGCCGTATTCGGTTTCTGACCAAACGTTTAGAAATTGCCGAAGTCACCGACCCTAGCGCGCACCATGGAAAAAACCAAGTTTTCTTTGGAGCCACTGTCACCTATGTGGAAGAAAACGGAGATGAGCGTACGGTGACCATTCGTGGCATTGACGAGGCCGACAGTTTGAAGGGTGAGGTGAGTTGGGTATCGCCCATTGCGCGCACCTTGTTGAAGTCAAGCACAGGCGATGTGCTTAAGTTGGTCACTCCGCAAGGATGGCGTGAAATCGAAGTGCTCAATGTGACATATCCCAAACCAAGTGGGGACGGATATACAAACGGGCATGCAGGCTGAAGCAGCGTTTATCCTTCTGCCGTACTTTGCCCCCGCACGCGGTGAGTCATGCGCTCTGCATTCAAAACAGCAGGTGTGCGTTTTAAGTTTTTGAGAACGGTTTCTAGATGGCTGAGATCCCGCACAGAGATGACAAAGGTATTTTCAGCGGCATCTTGCACGCTGGCTTGTCCCATTTCTACGTGAATGATGTCGACCTCTGAGTTGGCCAATGTGCCAGCTACTCTGGCCAATACGCCTTTGGTGTTGACCACGGTGACGCGGATGCTGGTTTCAAAGCTGCGCATCATCTCATCCGACCACTCTACGCCTATGAAACGTTCGCTGTCTTTTTGCTGAAGCTTCATACCGACGCTGCAATCAGCCGTGTGAACGGCCAAGCCTTCACCGCGGCCTAAGTAGCCAATGATTTTGTCGCCAGGAAGTGGGCGGCAGCAATGGGCGTACACGACAGAAGCGTTTTCGGTACCATCCAACAAGATGGCGCCTTGTGAGATGGTGTCGTTGGCCATGAACCGTTCGCGCGTCATGAGCAGTGGATCGGGTTTTTCGCCCATCTCAGCCAACAAAGCCGCCATGCGTTTGGCCACAATGCTGGCGATGCGTTTGCCAAGCCCGACATCAACCAGCAAATCGCTGCGATTGCGATTGCCGGTGAAGCGCAACACTTTTTCCCAAAGACCGTGATAGCGGGATGGGTCGTCTGGTAATTTTTCAATGCCTTCAGCGCGCAATGCTTGCGTGAGAAGTTTCAAGCCCAAGTCCATGGATTCACTGTGCGCCATGGTTTTGAGGTGATGCCTGATTCTGGAGCGTGCACGACCCGTTCTGACAAAGCCAAGCCAAGATGGGTTGGGGGCTGAAACAGGTGCTGTCATGACCTCGACCACATCCCCGTTTTTTAGCTCGGTGCGCAAAGGAACTTGCTGGTTATTGATTTTGGCAGCCACCAAGTGATCGCCCAGATTGCTGTGAATCATGTAGGCAAAATCGACCACAGTTGCACCGCGTGGGAGCGACATGATTTGGCTCTTGGGTGTGAAGACATAAACTGCATCGGGAAACAAATCAACTTTGACATGGTCCCAAAATTCGGAAGCGTCGCGCGTTTCTTTTTGGATGTCTAAAAGTGATTGCAACCACTGAGTCCCTAAACGCTCGGCTTCCATGCTGCCAGTTGACTTGTCCTTGTAAAGCCAGTGCGCCGCAACACCTGATTCAGCCACCACATTCATGGCGTCGGTGCGCATTTGAAATTCAACATTGACGCCAGAGGGCCCCACCAAAGTGGTATGCAAAGACTGATAGCCGTTCACTTTGCCAATGGCAATATGGTCTTTGAATTTACCCGGCACGGGCTTGTACATCTGATGCAAAATTCCTAAAGCTGTGTAGCAATCAATGACCGAAGGCACAATGAGTCTGAAGCCATAGATGTCGGTGACTTGTGCAAAACTCAGATGCTTGCCATCCATTTTTTTGTAGATGGAAAAAAGCGTTTTTTCTCGGCCAGAAATTTGCACATCGATGTTTGCCTTTGAGAACGTAGACTCTAGTTCGGCTTGAACTTTTTGAATCAAATCACGTCTTCGATTTCTAGCTTTGGCAACAGCCTTGGACAGAATGGCGTACCGCCAAGGCTTCAAGTGGCGAAATGACAAATCTTGCAATTCGCGATAGGTTTGATTCAGGCCCAAGCGGTGCGCAATGGGCGCATAGATTTCGATGGTCTCTGAAGAAATGCGGGCCCATTTTTCTCGGGGCATGTCAGCCATGGTGCGCATGTTGTGAGTGCGATCTGCCAATTTGATCAAGATCACACGCACATCTCGGGCCATGGCCAAGAGCATTTTCCGAAATGACTCAGCTTGATTTTCTTCGCGGGTGTTGAACTCCAATTTGTCCAACTTGGTCAAGCCATCGACCAATTCAGCCACTGATGAGCCAAACTTTTCAATCAAGTCAGATTTGGTGACATCGCAATCTTCCATGACATCGTGCATGAGGGCTGCCATCAAAGCTTGCGCATCAAGCTTCCATTCGGTGCACTGCGTGGCCACTGCAATGGGGTGCGTGATGTAGAGCTGACCATCTTTTCGAAGTTGGCCCAAGTGGGCTTCATCTGCAAATCGGTAGGCTTTGCGCACCAAGTCAATGTCTGATGCAGAAAGATAGCTGAGTTGGGCGACCAAGGCGGCAAAACTGGCTGCGGCGGCATTGGCTGCACTGGCACTGGGCATGCCAACCAGGATGTTGTGAGCATTTTCACGCTTTCCGGGTATGGAAGTACTACCGGACTTGTCAAAAATAGATGAAAAAGCTGCGCGCATGCCTTAAATGTAACGCGACTGTGAAAAAGCCCCAGGTTTTGACACTTTGGGGCTTTGGGGGCTAGGCCTTGTGGCCTGGCTGAATGTAGAAATTAGTTTACTTTTTTAAGCATTTCCAAACCAACTTTGCCAGCAGCAATTTCGCGCAGGGCCGTCACACCGGGCTTGTTTTTGCTTTCGACCCGGGGGGTGTGCCCCTGGCTCAGCATGCGTGCACGGTAGGTAGCAGCCAAGACCAATTGGAAACGGTTAGGAATCTGTTCGAGGCAATCTTCAACAGTAATGCGGGCCATGACGGTCTCCGGTAAAAAAATTCAGGTGATATGAAGGGATTCGAAAGTTTCGGCACGGGCTCGGTGCTGAGCTGTGTATTTCAGTCGCTGAGCGTGCACGATGGCCTTGAGATCAAACAAGGCGCGATCGAAAACTTCGTTGATTATAACGAAGTCGAATTCTTTGACCTGAGCCAGCTCAATGGCCGCATTTTGCAGGCGCAATTCGATGGTTTCGGTGCTGTCTTCGCCGCGGCGCTCCAGACGGCTTCGCAATTCTTCCCAGCTCGGAGGCAAGATAAAGATCAGAATGGCGTTTCCGTAGACCTTTTGGATTTGAATGGCACCTTGGTAATCAATTTCTAGAATCACGTCAGAGCCCTGCGCCATGCGCTCTTCCAGCATTTTCTTGGAGGTGCCATAACGGTGTCCGTGCACATTGGCCCACTCCACAAAGGCATCTCCACCCACCATGGCATCAAACTCTTGTTGGGACACAAAGAAGTACTCGCGGCCATGTTTTTCTTGACCGCGTGGTGACCGAGTGGTGTGAGAGACCGAAGGCAATACGCGCGAATCTAGCTCCATCAGCGCCTTGACCAAGCTGGATTTTCCCGCACCACTGGGAGCGGCTACAACGTAGAGGTTTCCAGGATATTCCATGGCAAGAAGTGTAATGGGGTATAGGGCTTGTGGAGCAGCAGAGACGCGACTTATTCGATGTTTTGCACTTGTTCGCGCATTTGCTCAATGAGCACCTTCATGTCGACCGATATTTTGGTCAGCTCCAAGGCAGCCGATTTAGAGCCCAAGGTGTTGGCCTCTCGATGGAGTTCTTGAATGAGAAAGTCCAAGCGCTTGCCGATATCGCCGCCCTTTTTGAGCAAGCGACTGATTTCATCCAAATGCGAGGCCAACCGTGTGAGTTCCTCGGCTACATCGATGCGAATGGCAAATGCGGTGGCTTCAGTCAGTGCACGGTCTTTGGCCACATCGGACGACACGGCGCCTTCGGACAAGGCCATGGCCTCGTTCCAGCGGTCTAAAAAGCGCTGGCGCTGCTGTTCCACCAAAAGCGGAAGTAGGGGCGCAGCTTGTTCAGCCAAAGTGCTGAGCTGGCCAATGCGTTCTTGCAACATTTCTGCCAGCCGTGCCCCTTCTCTGGCACGGGCGTCTTTAAGGGCTTTAACCGCTTGAGTGGCCAAGGGCATGAGGTCTGCCTCGTTCAGGCCTATGCCTGATTTTTCGTGAGAAGCCAGTTTGATGACATCGGAAACACTTAAATCACGCGCACTGGGCAGCCAGCTCTGGATTTTGTTTTGCAAACTCAAAAGTTTTTGGATTGTGCCAATGGCTGGATCGGCCAGTTCGGTATCTTGGTTGCTGTGGTAAACGGCACGGACCTCTACCTTGCCGCGCTTAATGTGGTGAACGATGTGTTCACGAAGCGCTGGCTCCGTGTGACGCAGTTCGTCGGGCAGGCGAAAACTCAGATCCAAAAAACGGCTGTTGACCGATCTAATTTCCAAACCAAAACGGACCGTTTGAGAAGCTGCGGAATCGGTGCTTCCATCTGCCGTTGGCGCGCTGGACTGCACGCTGGCATACCCGGTCATACTGTAAACTGGCATGGATTCTTTCCTGGGTACAGCAGTCAAACACTGCTGTTCTGTTGGGGCTTGGCCACTTTGCCTCTTGCCTATGACCCATTATCTCAAACTTAAACAACGCCTCACCATGACCAGTTCCTCTACAACTTCAATACGTGCCCATGGGCGCAATCAAAACCAATTGCGCCCCGTGAAAATCACGCGTGGCTATACCGTGCACGCAGAAGGTTCTGTCCTCATAGAGTTTGGCGATACTCGAGTGTTGTGCACGGCATCGGTGGAAGAAAAGGTACCTGGACACAAAAAAGGCAGCGGTGAGGGCTGGGTCACTGCTGAATACGGCATGCTGCCACGCGCAACACACACACGCGGCGATCGCGAAGCAGCGCGCGGCAAACAAAGCGGCCGAACCCAAGAAATTCAACGCCTGATTGGCCGATCTATGCGCGCAGTTTTTGATTTGAAAAAATTAGGTGAGCGCACCATTCACCTCGATTGCGATGTGCTGCAAGCCGATGGCGGCACGCGCACTGCGAGTATCACGGGCGCCTTTGTGGCAGCCCAAGACGCAGTGGATTGGCTCATGCGCCAAGGTAAATTGAATGAGTCACCTATTTTGGATTCTGTGGCAGCTATTTCCGTCGGACTGAAAGAAGGCGCTGCATTGCTTGATTTGGATTACACCGAAGACTCCTCGTGCGACACCGACATGAATGTGGTCATGACGGGAGCAGGCAATTTTGTGGAAGTACAGGGCACAGCAGAAGGCGTGGCCTTTACACGCAAAGAAATGGACAGCCTCTTGGCATTGGCCGAAAAAGGCATTGCCGAGTTGGTGCATTTGCAAAAGCAATCCCGTCAAACGCACGTGCACGGCGGAGCTTGATTTCATGAAGATGGTTTTGGCGTCCAACAATTCGGGTAAATTGGCCGAATTGCAAACCATGTTTGGCACACTCAAAGTGCAGTTGGTTCGGCAGTCTGAGTTGAATATTTCGGAAGCTGCTGAGCCTTACAAAACATTTGTGGAAAACGCCTTGGCCAAAGCAAGGCATGCTGCTGAACAAAGTGGATTGCCCGCCGTGGCCGACGACGCCGGTTTGTGCATTGACGCGTTTGGTGGTTTGCCTGGGGTGGACACAGCCTACTATTGCACACAGTTTGGGTATGAAAAATCAGATGCCAACAACGTGAAGGCGGTGCTTGAGCAAATGGCCTCTGTTGAAAATCGACGTGCTGCCATGGTGAGTACTTTGGTGGCAGTCAGAAGTGCCTTCGATCCTGAGCCTTTGATTGCGGTTGGCCGTGTGGTGGTTGACATTGCACGCGAGCCTTTGGGCGCCAACGGTTTTGGATTCGACCCTGTCTTGTTCTTGCCTGAATTTGGAAAAACTTTTGCGCAATTGCCTGTCGAAGTAAAGAACGCCAACAGCCACCGAGGTCGGTCGTCGCAAGCTATGGTGTCGCTGATGCGCGAGCGCTGGGGCCTTTGAATGAAGCAAGCCTTTGACGCAGTGCACGCCATGCGCCCAGGATTGCTGCAATTGCAGTCTTTGCCGCCGCTTTCTTTGTATGTGCACTTGCCATGGTGCATTCAAAAATGCCCCTACTGCGATTTCAACTCTCACGAATGGCGTGACAGCTCACAAGCCATGCCGGAGCAACGCTACATCGATGCATTGTTGACTGATTTAGAAACCAGTCTGCCCTTAATTTGGGGTCGACCTGTTCACAGCATTTTCATTGGTGGTGGTACGCCCAGTTTGTTCACGCCTCACAGCATCGATCGATTGATTAGCGGCATCAGAGCCCGGTTGCCTTTGGAGGCTGAAGCTGAAATAACATTGGAAGCCAACCCGGGTACCTTTGAAAAAGATCGTTTCAAAGCCTTTCGTACGGCCGGTGTCACACGCTTGTCCGTAGGCGTTCAGAGTTTCAATGACGGGCACTTGAAGGCGCTTGGCCGTGTGCACAACCGAGAACAAGCCATGGCTGCCGTGGAAGAGGCGCAGTCTGCATTTGAGACTTTCAACTTGGATTTGATGTATGCCCTGCCGGGTCAAACTTTGATTGATTTGACACAAGATATACAAACAGCTTTGAGTTTCAAGCCACCTCACATTTCTATCTACCACCTCACCATCGAACCCAATACGCTGTTTGCCAAATACCCGCCCTTGTTACCCGAAGACGACGAAGCCTACGCCATGATGGATTTGATCACGGCAATGACGGGCGCCGAGGGTTTGCAAAGGTATGAGGTGTCTGCCTATGCCAAGCCCGGCCACAAATGTTGGCACAACCTTAACTACTGGCAGTTTGGTGATTATTTGGGAATTGGTGCAGGCGCTCACAGCAAGCTCAGCTTTGCGCATCGCATTACCCGCCAAGTGCGCTTTCGTGAGCCACAGCTCTATATGAGCCAAGCTTTAAAGGGTGAGCCTGCCGCGCAGCACGAAGAAGTGTCGCGTGAAGAATTACCTTTTGAGTTCATGCTCAATGCCTTGCGTTTGAAAGAGGGCTTTAACTTGGCAGATTACATGGCCCGAACTGGTCTGGCCATGACCTCTATTGAGAAAGGTTTGGTGGAGGCAGAAGCCAAAGGCTTGATGGGTAGAGACTTAGCCAAAGCATGGCCTACAGAAAAGGGTTTTGATTTTTTGAGTGATCTGCAAGAATTATTTTTAGCAGAACCTTGACAGAGCTCAATCAAAAAGCGACCGTTTATTTACGCCAGTGTAGAAAGCGCCGAATTCATTTTTTTACCGAAGTCGCCAAACATGGCGATGGTTTGATCGGTAGGAATAAGGTACTTAGCGCGCTTGTCTTCGGCTTGGTTGAATGTCTTCAACAAATCTTTTTGGCGCAAACGCGTGATGCGCTTGTGCAGGGTGGCCGGTGATCCTAGGTGCGTGAGACCAATGGCTTCGCGCACTGTCATGACGCGGTTCTCAAACCAACTGATTGCAATTTCTTCAAGCAATGCTTTTTCGTTGGCGTCTATCAGTGGCCCGTCAGGTAATTGTTGAACCGACCTGGCCAGTTTCAGGAACCTGATGTATGCACTGGCAGGGGCTGATTTGCATTTCGAATTCATTCAATAATTTTAGAATGAATAAATCACAAAGCATGTTTGAATTTACGTAAATCTTGTTAAATTTCTTCATCCTGCATGCAGCAGTTGCCATAGACGAAACGGCGTCATGGGCATTTGTAGCTTGGGTGCTTTATCGGCTTGGCCATTTCTGGCCATGGCGTCGGCTACGGCATTGACCACACAGGGTGTTGCGCCAATGGTACCCAACTCACCCACGCCTTTGACCCCCAAGACATTGTTGGTGCTAGGAACCGTTTGGTTGGTGTAAGTATGGAACATGGCTGGCATGATGTCTGCGCGAGGTGCCGCATAGTCCATCAAACTACCGGTCAGCAATTGGCCGCTTTCGGGGTCGTAAACCATGCCTTCTAGGAGGGCTTGTCCCATGCCTTGAACGGCGCCGCCGTCGAGTTGTCCCTCCACAATCATGGGGTTCACAATTCGGCCCGCATCGTTCATCGAGGTATATGAGACCACCTTGGTTTCACCCGTGGCAGGGTTGAGTTCGACTTCACAAATATGACAGCCGTTAGGCCAAGTGGGGCCACTGGCAGTGGTGCTTGAATGCATTTCAATGCGCGCCTCAGGTTGGCGTTTGGCCAAGTCTGCCAATGAAATTTGCAGGTCTGTTCCTTTGACGCTGAAAGTGCCACCGTGGTAGGCCAAATCTGCCGGCGAAGCTTCCAAAGCTTGGCCTGCCAGGTCACGGGCCTTGTCCAAAGCTTTTTCTGCGCCGACGCGCATGGCCGAACCCCCGGTAAAGAGTGACCTAGAGCCTGCGCTACCAAAACCGTTGGCCCTGTCGGTGTCGCCCAAAATGACGCGCACTTGTGAAATGTCAACGCCAAAAACATCTACAACCAGTTGCGCAAGTGAGGTGGCAATGCCCTGCCCCATGGCATTGACTGCAGAGACGACTTCAATCATGCCATCGGCCAAAATTTGGACCTGAACATTTTCCTCAAGCGCATTACCGCCGGTCCATTCCAGGAAAGTGGCAATGCCCAAACCGCGCCACAAGCCCCTGGCTTTGGAGTCAGCCTCCCGCTTGGCAAAGCCTTGCCAGTTGGCCTTTTCCAAGGCCCCATTCATGATCACCTCAAAGGCGCCAGTGTCATAGATTTGGCCCATGGGATTTTTGTAGGGCATTTGTTCAGGTTTGATGAAATTTTTGCGTCGCAGTTCGACGCGGTCAATGCCGCTGACACGCGCCGCTTCGTCCATCAAACGTTCCATGTTGTAAATGGCTTCGGGTCGGCCTGCTCCTCGGTAAGCGCCCGTGCTAGCGGTGTTGGTCATCACGCCAGTGAAGTGGTAGTCAATGGTTTGAATGTCGTACACGCTACTTTGCACCCAAGGGCCAATGAGCATTTGGATGGCCAAACCTGTCATGGTCGGGTAGGCGCCCACATTGGCTAGCGTTTCGATGCGCAAGCCCAAAATTTTGCCATCTTTGGCTAAGGCCAAAGCTGCTTTGGTTTGAATGTCGCGGCCGTGTGCGCTGCTCAAAAATTCTTCGCTGCGGTCGGCAATCCATTTCACGGGCCGCGCCAAGGTGTGGGCACAAAAAGCAGTGACCACGTCTTCTGCATAGGCGCCCGTTTTCATGCCAAAGCCACCTCCTACATCACCTACGATGACGCGAATGTTTTCTTTGTCAATGCCGATCAGGTCGGAAACTGTGTTGCGAACACCCGTTGGCATTTGGCTGCTCATGCGAATTGTCAAACGACCGTTCTCAGGGTAGGCCAAAACACTTCGAGGCTCGATTGCCAGAGCGGCTACGCGCTGGTTCACGATGTCCAAATGAACCACATGCGCGGCCTGTGCAAAGGCTGCCTGTGTGGCCGTTATATCGCCATAGCGCGTTTCTGCTACGCGGTTGTCTGGCGCATCTGTGAACAATGGGGCATTGGGCGCCAGTGCATCGGCCAAGTTGCTTGCACTTTGAAGGGGGTCAAATTCAATCTGAATGGCTTCTGAAGCATTGCGCGCGTTTTCTTCCGTATCAGCCACAACGGCCACAATGGGTTCGCCGACAAATCGAACGGTGTCGGTGGCCAAGGGGTAGCGTGTCGTTGAAGACAAGGGGCTACCATCTGCCCGTTTGAAGTTCATGGCACGCGCCATGGGCTTGACGCCGGCAGCCAGCAAATCTTGACCCGTGATCAGGCCATAGACACCCGGCATGGCCTTGGCAGCGCTGGTGTCAAGACGGGTAATTTTGGCGTGCGGATAGGGCGAACGAAGGAATACCAAAAAAGACTGATTGGGCAGGCTGACATCGTTGGTGTACTGGCCGGCACCCAGAAGGAGTTGATGGTCTTCGAGGCGTTTGACCGATTGGCCACTGCCAAACCGGGTGGTCTCGGGGGATGAATCTACAGATGAGGTGGCGGAAGCTTGGTTCACAGACGGGTTCTCCTTGTCGCGCAGTGTAGCTTTGAAGTGTATTTTTTGCTGAGTCAGGCAAAAATGGCCTACGCTGAGTTGCCTCAAAGTTGACAGTTAGGTACGATGGAGTCAGATTGACGAAGTGAGGTCCGCTATGGACAATTTTTTTCTGCTGGTGATTGCTGTCCTATTTATTCTCTTGGCAGGTTTTCTGATTTTCTATTTTCAAACCCAGCAAAGTTTTCAAGAAATTACTGAGAAGTTGGAGGAAATTCAGCATCCTCCCAGCAGCATGCTTTCTTCGGAAACACTGAAGCGTGAGTTGGCCTTGCATTACGATAAATTGGTTTTGCTTGAGGCTGACATCTCAAAAAACAAGCGTGAGTCCTTGCTCGAAGAAGAGTTGAAAATGTTTGATGTGGCCCGGCATCAGATTAAGGCCAGCATCGCCGGCGTGAAATCGAATGGTGATTGGGTCGGTATGCCCTTTGAATACGAGTGGACTGAGATGTTAGACAGGTTGCCCAACGTGTTGAACTTGTACAGAAAGTCTGAGGCCGATAAACGGGCTAAAGAACTTGAAGATGAAAAAGGCGCAACGCCTGCCAATTAAGACAGAGAGCTAAAATGAAGGTCAAACTCAAATTTGCCCCTTTTATTTGCTCATTTTTTTGACTTCAATCAATTCTGGATGGGCATCTTCTGCGATCATTCAGACACATGTTCAGCGTTTCTAATCTTTGTTGCTCCCGAGGTGAAAAGCGTCTGTTTTCAGGCGTTTCCTTTTCACTGCAAGTCGGTGAGTACTTGCATTTGGAGGGCGATAATGGGGTTGGAAAAACCAGCTTATTGCGGCTGGCTTGCGGCCTAAGCCCCTTGGAAGAGGGCGAGATTTGCTGGCAAGGCCAGCCGGTTTCAGAAAACAAGGATGAATTCAGGTCCAATCTGGCCTATTTAGGCCACCAATTGGCCCTTAAAGAAGACCTGACCCCCCTAGAAAATCTGCTGTCCCATGCGGCCGTTACCGGGCGTCAGTTGCCTGTGAGCCAAGCCAAGGCGGCGTTGGCTCAGTTGGGCCTCAGGGGGCGAGAACATTTACCAGTTCGTGTTTTGTCTCAAGGCCAAAAGCGCCGAACGGCTTTGGCGCGTCTGGTGGTCAGCACCGCCAAGCTGTGGATTTTGGACGAGCCCTTTGTTGCCCTGGACCCTGCAGCCCAAAACGCCCTGTCTGAGGTCATCAACGCACACTTGGCCAGCCAGGGCATGGTACTTTTAACCAGCCACCAAGCGGTTTCATTGGCTGGCCAAGGTCGCTCTTTCAGGTTAAGTGCATGACGGCTTTTCTTGCCATCGTGAAGCGCGACCTGACCTTGGCCTTAAGGCGCAAAAATGAGGTGATTACCTCCGTCTTTTTCTTTGTCGTGGTGGCAGCGCTTTTCCCACTTGGCATTGGTCCTGAAATGAACACGCTTCGATTGGTGGCGCCGGGTATTTTGTGGGTTGGGGCTTTGTTGGCCAGCATGCTGTCTTTAAGCCGAATGTTTGCCACCGACTACGCCGATGGCACACTGGAGCAAATGGCCTTATCGCCCAACAGTTTATCTTTGCTAGTTGCCGCCAAAATCTTGGCGCACTGGTTACTCTCTGGCTTGCCTTTGGTTTTATTGGCGCCCATCTTGGGTTTGCAATTTGACCTCTCTACTAACGCGCTTTGGGTTTTAACTTTGAGTTTGCTTTTGGGTACACCGGTGCTTTCCTTGATTGGCGCAGTGGGCGCGGCCCTTACCTTGGGCGTGCGCGGCGGCGATGTGCTGTTGTCTTTGTTGGTTTTGCCTTTGTATGTGCCGGCACTGGTGTTTGGTGCAGGCGCAGTTCAAGCAGAAATCAGTGGCTTGGGTGCTTCTGCCCATTTGTCGGTGTTGGCTGCTCTAGTTTTGGTGGCGGCCGTGTTCAGTCCTTGGGCGAGTGCGGCATCGCTTCGCATTGCACTTGAATCCTAAGCAGTTCCTCAAACAATGATTCAAAAACTATTTTTTTACGCATCGCCCCAAAACTTTTACCCTTTGGCTGGAAAGCTCTGGCCCCTGTTTGCTTGTTTAGCTACAGGGCTCACAGTTTGGGGTCTGTGGTTGGGTATGTTTGTGGCGCCCGCTGATTTTCAGCAGGGCCAAGGCTATCGCATTATTTTTGTTCATGTGCCGGTTTCATGGATGTCCATGGTCATTTATCTGGCAATGGCTTTTTGGGCTTTGCTGGGCCTGACTTTCAACACACGCCTGTCGGGCATGATGACCAAAGCCTTGGCGCCTACCGGTGCCATTTGTGCGTTCTTGTCGCTTTGGACGGGTGCACTTTGGGGTAAGCCCATGTGGGGCACTTGGTGGGTGTGGGATGCACGCCTTACCTCTGAACTTATTTTGTTCTTTTTGTATTTGGGCCACATTGCCCTGACCAACGCCATTGACGATCCTCGACGCGCCGATAAGGCGGGTGGTATCTTGGCCTTGGTGGGCGCACTCAATGTGCCTGTCATTTACTTTTCTGTGAAATGGTGGAACACCTTGCACCAAGGTGCCTCGGTGTCACTGACCAAAGGGTCTAGCATGGCGCAAGTGATGCTTGAAGCCATGTTGATCATGGGCGTTGCATTTTGGATGTACGCAGTGGCCATGGCCCTTTACCGAGTGCGCAGCATTATTTTGATTCGCGAAAGACATACCCAATGGGTGGCCGAGTTGCCTGAAATCAAGGCCCAAATGATGAAGAACGCTGCTGGAGGTGCTCAAACATGATTTGGAACAGCTGGAATGAGTTTTGGGCCATGGGTGGGTACGGTCTTTATGTTTGGGGTAGCTTCGGAGTGACTGCAATGTGCGTGGCTTTGGAAATGGTCTGGGTCAAAAATGCACGTGCTCAAGCGCTCACTCAAATAACGAATGAATTAGATGCCAAAACGAACACCAAGGAGTGGTCCTGATGAAACCTAGACATCAACGATTCTTATTGATCGCCGCGGGCGTATCCGCATTGGCCATTGCGGGAGCTTTTGTTTTGAATGCTTTTCAAAGCAATTTGGTTTTCTTTTTTACCCCGACGCAAGTTTACAAAGGCGAGGCACCTAAGGGCAAGGCGTTTCGTGTGGGCGGTATGGTCAAAGAGGGCAGCTTGATCAAAGATGGCGAGAACGTTCAATTTATCGTCACCGACTTTGCCCATGAAGTGCCAGTTGCCTACAAGGGCATATTGCCCGACTTGTTCAAAGAAGGTAAGGGTGTTGTGGCTCAAGGTAAATTGTCGGATGGCCAATTGTTTGCCGCCGCTGAAGTCTTGGCCAAGCACGATGAAAACTATATGCCACCTGAGGCTCAGCATGCATTGGATGAGGCCGCTGCTGCGAAGGCTGCACAATCTGTGAAGTCCTATAAATAATGGAAAAGAGTTTTGAATGATTGTTGAAATTGGTCACTTTGCCTTGATCCTGGCTGCGTGTGTGGCGCTTGTTCAAGGTGTCTTGCCGCTTGCCGGAACCATCAATGACAACCAACGATGGCAAGCCTTGGCAAAACCGGCTGCAACCCTTCAATTTTTGTTGATTGCTTTCTCATTTGCTGTGTTGGCACATGGGGCGCTGACCGATGACTTCTCGATCAAGTACATCGCGGGGCATTCCAATTCGCTGCTTCCCACGCAATACAAGTTTGCATCGGTGTGGGGTGGTCACGAAGGTTCCTTGTTGTTGTGGATGCTGATGTTGTCTGGTTGGACTTTGGCCGTCGCCATTTTTTCTCGCACATTGCCCTTGGCCATGGTGGCTCGTGTCATTGGCATTTTGGGTTTGGTGTCAACCGGCTTCCTGATGTTCATCTTGATCACGTCCAGTCCGTTTGAACGTCTGTTGCCGGCGCCTCTAGACGGTAAAGATTTGAACCCCTTGCTGCAAGACCCTGGTCTGGTCATTCACCCGCCCATGCTGTACATGGGCTATGTGGGTTTTTCTGTGGCCTTTGCTTTTGCTGTATCTGCTTTGCTGTCGGGCCGAATGGATGCAGCGTGGGCACGTTGGTCTCGGCCATGGACCATCGTGGCTTGGATATTCATGACGGCGGGCATTGCTTTAGGTTCATGGTGGGCCTATTACGAATTGGGTTGGGGCGGTTGGTGGTTTTGGGATCCTGTGGAAAACGCATCGCTCATGCCTTGGTTGTTTGGCACCGCTCTCATTCACGCCCTGATGGTCACAGATAAGCGCGGTGGCTTTAAAGCTTGGTCGGTGCTGCTGGCCATTGGTGCTTTTTCACTGTCCTTGTTGGGCACCTTCTTGGTTCGATCTGGAGTACTTACTTCGGTTCATGCTTTTGCATCCGACCCTAAGCGAGGTGTCTTTATTCTGATTTTCTTGGCGGTGGTGGTGGGTGTTTCTTTGACTTTATTTGCTTGGCGCGCACCCAAAGCCACTCTGGGTGGCAAGATGGGTTTGGTGTCGCGTGAGTCCATGCTGATTGCCAACAGTGTTTTGTTGGTGGTGGCCACAGGTGCAGTTTTGTTGGGCACCATTTATCCGCTCATTGTGGATGCCCTCAATTTAGGCAAACTCTCTGTGGGTGCGCCTTACTTCAATGCGGTGTTTGTGCCCCTCATGGTGCCGGTGGTGTTTTTGATGGTGCCAGGCGGCATTGCGCATTGGCGCGAAGCGCGTTGGGCACAACTGGGCCACGATTTGCGATTGCCTGCATTGGCCGCTGTGGTGGCGGGTGTTGCAATTTGGACGCTGACCGAACGCGGCACTTGGCTTACAGGCATGGGCATGGCCTTGGCCACTTGGGTGGTGGTAGGTTTGCTCACGCAAATTGCCATTCGCATGAAAAAGCCAGGTCGCATTCCGCCTTCATTTTGGGGCATGCACTTGGCGCACTTGGGCATTGCAGTGATCACGGTGGGCATCACCATGGTGAAAAGTTATGAAGTCGAGCGCGATGTGCGCATGGGCCTGAACGATACCGTGACCATTGAAAACTACAGCTTCGAGTTGACGGGCGTCTCGGATTTGGATGGCCCCAATTACAAAGCCCTTCGCGGTGATGTCAAGGTCACCAAAGACGGCAAATACCTTGAAATGCTGTATCCCGAAAAACGCAAGTATTTTTCTTCCGCCATGCCCATGACCGAGGCTGGTATCGACTCTGGCTTTTTCCGCGATTTGTATGTTTCTTTGGGCGAACCCATTGAAGGTGAGCGCCTGCAGTGGAGTGTGCGAGTGTTTTACAAGCCCTTTGTATCTTGGCTTTGGTACGGTGCTATTTTGATGGTCTTAGGTGGTTTGTTGGCCGTGAGCGATCGACGCTATCGCAAGTCTGCCAACACTTTGGCTTAAGCACATTTAACCCAAACTCCTGCAGTTGTTCACACTCAGAAAGTTGTCGTGAAAAAGTTTTTAATTCCGTTGGGACTGTTTTTGGGTCTGGTGATTTTTCTGGCAGTTGGCCTGAACCGAGACCCGCGCGAAATACCTTCACCTTTGGTTGGCAAGCCGGCGCCCGCATTCTCCTTGAACACACTTGAGGCCAATGCGCCCAAGTTCGGACCTCAAGACATGAAGGGCAAAGTATGGATGCTGAATGTCTGGGCCACTTGGTGTGTGGCGTGCCGAGAAGAACATCCCGTGTTGGTGGCTTTTTCTAAAGCCAATCAACTGCCAATTGTGGGTTTGAGTTACAAAGAAGTTCAGCCGCAAGATGAGCCAGCCGGCAAGAAGTTCACGCCCGAAGAAAAACTGCAATTTGCACGTGATCGAAGCGCTCTTTGGCTCAAGCGACACGGTAACCCTTATGTACTGTCTGCCTTGGATTTAGACGGCCGGGTGGGCATTGACTACGGTGTCTATGGCGTGCCAGAAACCTATGTCATTGATAAAGAGGGTGTCATTCGTTATAAGCGGGTTGGTGTGGTCACGCCCGAATTGTTGCAGTCAACCATTTTGCCTTTGGTGCAAAAATTGAACGCCTCTTAAAGGCTTTTGAAAGACCGAATGAATTTGCAATCTGTATTTTTAAAGTGGCTGTGTGTGGCATGTTGGCTCTTGTTGTCTGGCCTTGCCCCCTTGCAGGCCAAGGAAGCAGTTCTTTCGGCTGAAGACCCTGTTCTTGAAAAGCGCTTGATTCACATTTCTGAAGAATTACGCTGCATGGTATGTCAAAACGAATCGCTGGCCTCCTCCCGTGCAGAGTTGGCCAACGACTTGCGCGAAGAGGTTAGAAAACTCATTCGGGAAGACAAAAGCGACTCGCAAATCAAAGAGTACTTGGTCACCCGATATGGCGACTTCGTGCTGTACAAGCCTGAAGTTAAGCCTCTCACTTGGGTCTTGTGGTTTGGCCCCTTTTTCTTGTTGGTCTTAGCCATCATGGGCATGGCGTATTACTTGCGGCAACGTCAGGGTGCACAAAAAACCAGCCCTGTCTTGAGCGATGAGGATCGACGCAAAGTACAAGAAATTCTGAAATCTGGAGATGCGCCATGAATGCCAGTATGTTGTTTGTCATCATCGCGCTTGGCATTGCGCTGTGTGTTGCCGCCATTTTCTTGTGGGTCTTGTTGCGTGAGAAAAAGCCTGTGACGCAGGCTAGCCAAGCCAAGGCCAACGCCAAGGTTTACCGCGATCAAATTTTAGATTTAGATCGCGAGCACGACAGTGGCCATATCAGTGATCAAGAATGGCAGCAGTCTCGCGATGAATTGAGCCTGCGCCTGCTAGAAGATACAGCTGCGGTCGATGATCCTGCGGCCAAAACCGAGAAGCCTGCCATTTGGACGGCTGTGGTTCTGGCTGTGGCTTTGCCTTTGGGCTCCATGGGTATGTACATGTGGGTGGGCCAACCCGAGGCCTTGAACCCTTTGGCCTTGAAAACACCTGATCAAGTTGACCCCAAAGATTTGACCAAAATGGCGCAGACGTTGGCAGAAAAACTTCAAGACAAGCCCGACAATTTGCAAGGTTGGGTCATGTTAGGCCGAACCTACCGAACCTTAGAAAATTTTGATGCAGCACTTAGGGCCTACGACAGTGCGCTCAAGCTCTCTGATGACGACGACTTGAAGTTGGAGCGCATTGAGGTCATTGCCATGCAGCGTCAAGGTCAATTTGAAGGTGAACCTTGGAACGTCATTCGTGAAGTTTTACAAAGAGATCCGCAACACTTTGGCGCTTTGCTGACGGCAGGCAGTGCCTCTTACGCAGAAGGCAAGTTTGCAGATGCCTTGAAGTACTGGGAGCAGGCCAGAAAGCCCTTAGACGCCAACAATCCTGATTTACAAGGCTTGGAGAGCGCGATTGCGACTGTGCGTGAAAGACTGGGCATGCCGCCCGCTAAAGTCACACCTGCGGCAACTTCCGGACTCAATGTGACAGGCCAAGTGAGCTTGTCTGCTTCCTTGAAGTCCAAGGCCAGCCCCAATGATGTGGTGTTTATTTATGCAACCCCTGCCAACGGCGATCGAATGCCCTTGGCCATCTTTAAGACCACTGTCTCGCAGTTGCCTTTCAATTTCACGCTCGACGATTCCACTGCCATGGCCCCCGATCGCAAGTTATCAGCGGCCGGTGAAGTCATGGTGAAGGTGCGCGTGACAAAGTCGGGCAATGCCATGCCGCAGTCTGGCGATTTGTCGGGCAGTTTGGGCCCTGTCAAAGTAGGCGCCAAAGGCTTGAAATTGGAAATCAAGGATCAGATTCCTTGATGGGGGCTTCACCCCAATTACTTCACCACGCCTGAGCAAATGACAAGGCCTGTGAATATCCGTTAAGCCCCGCTGGCTTGTTTCAAAATTTGAGAGGCTTGGCTGGCGTTCGTGCCACGCCAAGCGACGATTTGATCAGGCCTGATCAGTACCAAGTTGGCTTCGTACAAATCGATCAATTCTTGGGCATCAAAGTGCAAGACTTTGAAGTCCAAATGGCACTGTGAAGCTGCTTCTGAAAACTTCAAAGCATCTTGTGCCAATTGCCCCGTGTCTTCGCCTAGCACCAGCAAGGTCCATTCAAAATTAAAGTGGTCGAACAGAGAACTGCCGTCTGGCAACCAAGCGTGAGGAGGGCGTCCACCTGGGCACGCTGAGGGGATGTATGTATTGGCAGCATCGGCCGGTGCTTGTGTGTCATCTGTAACGATGAGCGGCGATTGCATGTATCGGCCGCCAAATGTAACCCCTGGAATATTGAATTCCCTTCGTGCATGGCCATTCAAGTAGTCAGAGGCGATGCTTCGTGCCTGCTCGCCTTCAGGCGAAATGTCTTCAAGCGCCTTGTCAGCATCAAACAGTCCAATGGAGTCTGCAAACTGCCTTGCATAGCCAGTGTTGCGAATGGCCAAGGGCTTTCTTTCGATTTCGTAACTGTTGAGCAGAGCGGGCTGTGCTTGGCCTTTTAAAACAGCTGAGAGTTTCCATCCTAAGTTCACGGCATCTTCAACTGCCGTGTTGTAGCCTAGACCGCCTGTGGGCGTGAACAAATGAACTGCATCCCCCCCTAGAAAGATGTTTCCCTTTTGGAAGTTGTCTGCCACCAGCGCATGGCCTGCGAGCCAGGTGGCCATCGATAAAATTTCAATGTCAATGGGTTGACCGTAGGCCAGTGCAAACAGTCTTTTGGCATCTTCTGCTGTCAGTGCTTCGGTGGCAGCATCGTCTGCCATTTGCACATGAAAGGCAAACTCACTGACGCCATCAACCGACATGATAAAAGCACGCAGTTCTGGATTGACGATGACATACATCCAAGCGCGGTCGTTTGGATTTCGATCGTAGAAATCCGGGGCTTTCAAATAAACCGCCAGCATTTTGCCGCCCATGAAGTTGCGCTTGAAACCTGTGGTGCCACCCCAAGCAATGCCAAGTTCATGGCGCACAAAACTTCTGGCACCATCGGCGCCGATTAAGTACTTGGCCCTGACTTCAAGAGAAGCTGACTCAGTCGAATTGACTTTTTGAATGCTGGCCTGAATCGGATGGCTTGATACAACTGCTCCTGTGTTGTCCACTGAGAGACTTTCATCAGTGAATGATGCTAGCTTCCAGCCATACCGAATGTCGTTGCACGTCCATTTTTCGGCATGCTGGCGCAGCGTGACCTCTACAAATTTTTGGGAGACCCGGTGCGGCAATTCAGCAGCACTCCATGAACCCGACATGGCTTTAATGGCTTGGGGTGCAGCCGCTGCGGTGGGCAATCTCAGTCTGGCTAACTCAATGCCGCTAAAGCGGGTGAGGTAGGTGATGTCTGTTGGGTGATGGGGCGGCAGACCTTGCGAGCGAATTTCTTGCGCAAATCCAAGTCGCCGAAAATGCTCCATGGTGCGCGCTTGCGTGGCATTGGCTTGTGGGTTGAAGGCCGTGCTGGCTTTGGGGTCGACCAACAGGCACTTGATGTGCCTTCGTCCTAACTCGTTTGCCAACATGAGGCCAAACGGCCCACCGCCTGCAATCAGGACATCGGTTTCTAGAGACTTAGACATCAATCATTTCACAACGGAAAACAAGCTGCTGTAGTCGTCGGTCCAAGGGACAAACCCAGCTTGAGTGCTTAGTTTTGTTGCTTCCTTCAAAGCAATTTGCTCAAACCATTGCGGGTCCTTTGCCAGCAAGGCCCACCTCGAAGGGTAAACCAATCGACCATCGTCACCAGGGTGATCAATGAGCCGGGCTGTGAAGCCCAGTTTTTGTGCCGCAGTGTGTATAACAGGTTGAAGGTCTAAAAATCGGTTGGTGATATGGACTGCAATCACGCCATTAGACTTTAGATGCCTTGCATATTGTTGAAAGGCCTCGCGAGTGAGCAAGTGCACAGGCACTGAATCACCTGAAAATGCATCGACTACCAAAACGTCAAATTGCTGAGGCGATTCAGCTTCGAGTTGAAGCCTGGCATCACCCAACACAAGTTCAGTTTGAGCCAAAGTCTTTGACAAAAAGCTGAAGTTATTTTGTGCCATGCCAATCACGAGCGGATCGATTTCATAAATTCGGTAAGAGTCTCCTTGCCTGCCATACCCGGCCAAGGTACCCACCCCCAAACCAATCACACCCACTCGAACAGGACCCTTGGTCATTTGGGTGGTGATAGCAAGGCCAGCGCCCGCATCGGCGTTGTAATAAGTGGTGGGTTCCAATGCACGCTCAGGTGCTAAGAACTGTTTGCCATGCACGATTTGCCCATGAAGCATGCTGCGGTATCCGTCAAAAGGAAATGAAAATACCCTTAGGCTGCCGTAGAAATTTCGGCCTTTCATTTCCACGCCATCCGCCTCTTTCATGTGATCATTCACGCAAACTGTCGTGAGAACAAGCAGTGCCAGAGAGCTGCCAATCGCAAATACAGACCGATCTAAGCCCTGTGAAATGGCTGGCCACGAGCGCCAAAGTGACAGACTGACAACGATGCCACTCAGAATCACCGCCACAGACAACTCGTAATGGCCATCAAAGGCATAAGGCGCGATGACACCTACAAAAAAGCCACCCAAAAATCCACCCACTGACAACATCAAGTAATACAAAGTGAGCTGCTTTGTGGGGGGTTGTTGCAAGGCCAGTTCACCATGGCAAACCATGCAGACGACAAAAAATGCTGTGAGGTTAATGCCCATGGCCACCAGCAGCGGCAGATCGGACAAGCCCAGCATCGGCAGATAAGCCAGAGCGCCTAAACTGAGAACCAAAAGCGGTAAAAAAATACGTCTTTGGTACCAGCCCTGTCGTTCAAAACACAAAATGAAGGTCAGTAAATAAAGTGCCAAAGGTGCAATCCAAAGCAAGGGAATGGGTGCAATGTTTTGTGTGAGGTAACTGGTGTCGGCTACCATCAAAATAGAGGGGCAAGCTGCCAGCGCCACCCACAGCAGCAATTGGCCAGCTTTGATGTTTGCCGAGGCCTTGTCCTCGGCTTGAAGACCTGAAGCTTGCGTTTCTTCGGCCAAGGGCTTGGCATGCCTGCCGCGCCAAGCCAAGCTGCCACAGGCCAGCACAAACAGAACAAACAAGCCTGACCATGCCAAAGACTGCCAACGCGTCGGCAACAAAGGTTCGACCAGAAATGGATAGGCCAATAGGGCCAACATGGAGCCAAAGTTGGAGAGTGCAAACAGTCTGTAAGTGACAGCGCCGCTGCGTTCGCGGGCAAACCAAGCTTGGATCAGAGGCCCTGTTGTTGAGAGAACCATGTAGGGCAAGCCAATAGAGGCGCTGAGCAAACCCAGAATGCGCAAAGTGGGGTTCTCAGCGCCTGTGGGTTTCCAAAATTCACTTGGCGCAATGGGGAGTAGAAACACGCAACTGGCCAACAAGGCCATGTGAAGAAGACTCTGCCGCACAGGTGTCAAGTGACTGACTACCCAATGGGTGTAGAGATACCCTAGCAACAGCAGAGCTTGGAAAAACAACATGCAAGTGGTCCAGACGGAAGCTGATCCGCCAAACCAAGGCAGGATCATCTTGCCCATCATGGGCTGGACTTGAAAAAGTAAGAAGGCACTTAGGAAGATGGTCAGGCCATACAGAAATACGGCCTTGATGTCAGTGGATTTTTGCATGCCGGCGATTATGACGCCTACAAGGCAGTTTGCACTGAAAAAGTGAATCTATGTCACAACTGAACATGGATTATTGGTTATTTAGGCGGAAGCGGTATTTAGACCGCCTATCTGTTTTGTACTTTTTATGCTAAGGTGGTTTTGGGGATGGTTCATACCATTGGCCGATCAACACGATGAGCACTTCACTTGAAAGTCAACGCGCTAGCTTAGGTTTCCTACTCGCCTTCAACGGTTTCTTTTTTTTGATTGACCTAAGGCAGAACTTTCTGACACAAAACTCTTGGAGATAGCTATGGATCAATATGTCGTTTGGGCATTTATTTTGGGGGGCTTGAGCGCTATCTCCCTGCTGATTGGCTCATTGGTCGGGGTTAGTTTCAAAATACCCAAAAGCGTGACGGGACTCATGGCCGCCTTTGGCGCTGGCGCCTTGTTATCGGCGCTTGCGATTGAACTGGTGGCCCCAACTGTTAGCAGTTACATGCGCGCAGATGCTGGCGCTAAAGACACTGAGTTACATCATTTTTTAGCCATGATCGTAGGCTGTTTTTGCGGTGGATTGTTGTTTGTGTTGCTCGATCAACTGGTCAATCAGCGCGGAGGCTACCTGCGAAAAACCGCGTATGTGATATCCAGAGCATCAGTTGAACGCGCAAGTATTCACAAGCAAGTGATTGCCGAAATCGCCAACATACCGCTGTTTTACAAGCTCGATCCCGAGCACATGGACATCGTGATGCGCTACCTCAAGCCCCGCCTGTTTGTGCAGCATGAGTCTATTTTTAAGCCAGGAGAGCCAAGTGAGCTAATTTACATCGTGCGCAAAGGGGGCTTGTACATTGATACAGATACCTATGGGCGGGATGAACTCGGGCGCGGAGAAATTGTGGGTGAGGTCAGTTTTTTAGGGGGTACACCGCATACCGCGACCTGTACGGCCGCAGATGATGTGGAGTTGTTGACCTTAAATCGGAATGACTATCAATTGCTCATTCAAAAAGTTCCCGAGTTTGCCAAAGGCCTTAAAGACTTGGCTACCCAACGTTTAGATCAACGCAAGTCTCAGGCCTCGGTCCTCTTGCAGGAAAAGCAGCAATGGGCAAATTTAGCCATGGCCGCCATCAATCACGGGCATCAGATGCCCAGCTCGACCGATCTGAAACAACAACATGGTGCCCATAGCGGCGCAGCCCTGGCCATCTGGCTGGGTATCTTGCTTGATGGCATACCCGAGTCTTTTGTCATTGGTACGGCGTTGATGGCGTCTATAGCTCTGAAAACTGCCAGTGGCGCTGAACTTACTTTCTTAAGCGTTTTGCCCTACAGCTTGATAGCTGGGTTGTTCCTCTCCAATTTGCCCGAAGCATTGTCAAGTTCGGTTCAGATGCGCAACCAAGGCATGAAAGTCAGCAAGATCTTGCTGCTGTGGACATCGCTGGTATTGATGACTGCGATCGGAGCGGCCATCGGGGCTTACGTCGGCGAACATGTGCCCCATGGTTATTTGGTATTTGTCGAGGGCTTGGCAGCCGGTGCCATGCTAACCATGATCTGTGCCGCCATGTTGCCCGAAGCCGCTCATCTCGCCAGTCCGAACTTGGTTGGCCTGTCCACACTCACAGGTTTTCTGTGTTCAATTCTGTTCAAACTTCTGGAGTGAGCCACGTCCTAGCAGCGCATAGCCCCTCCTAAGTGCAACAATTAGACCCTTTGAAAGTTGCCCGTTGTGCCTCAGAAACTCAGTGGCCTGATGGGGAGAGGGCTCTTTTGGAAAATATCCATCCAGGGGGTATAAAGTGGCGATCCATCTGATGCTTACTTTCACCCCTTGATCAACACTTAAGCGGCCCGTTATAGGCCTTGAAGGAGACAAAAAATGTTCAGTCACATCATGGTCGGCGTGAATGACCTTGAGGCTTCAAAGCGATTTTATGACGCAGTGTTTGCGGTCATGGGGGTTGGCCCGGGCGTCGCTGGCCAGGGTCGGTATTACTACCGCAGTGCTACTGGCACGCTGGGCATCATCACGCCTATCAACGGGCAACCTGCCACCTATGCCAATGGTGGGACGATAGGCCTGACAATGCAGTCGCAGGCAGAGGTGGACGCCTTTCATTCAGCGGGTGTTGCCAACGGAGGCGTGACTTGCGAGGACCCGCCAGGCGTGCGCGAAGGGCCGTCAGGCAAGATGTACCTCGCGTATTTGCGCGACCCAGACGGTACCAAGTTTTGTGCGGTGTACCGTTACGCAAAATAAACTGCGATCATCCTGATAACTGATGTGCCCCTTTCAGCATGACGTCAGCCGCTGCCTGCAGGCCAACGAGCAAGCAGGCTGATGGGTGTTGGGGGGTTATTCGGGTGAATTCAGGTCGCCTTTTTGACGGTATGCAAAAGACTTGTCAAACCGCTTAGCAATGTAGTCGCCACAACTGACCTCGGGATACTTGGCGGCCTCATTCGGTGCCGTCACAGGCACGATGGGTGTGTCAAAGTCCGGGTCAACAAACATGGCAATTGACAGCCGTTCACGCCCCGATGAATTGACCACACGGTGGCTGTTGGACCTGAAATGATCATTCGACCAGCGCCCCAACAAGTCGCCCGAGTTGATGACCAGCGTGCCCGCAATTGGGTGTGCGGTGACCCATTCACGCTGGCGGTTAAACACCTGCAGGCCGCCCACCATGTCCTGGTGCAGCAAGGTAATCACGCCATAGTCAGTGTGCGGCGCCACGCCAAATTGCTGCTCACCTGCGTCTGGTGGCTGGGGAGGGTAGTAAACCAGCGCGCCCCGTGAAATGGGCTTGGCAAAGCGGCGTACAAAGGTGTCTTCGTCGGCGTTCAAACTGACTGCCAGCGCGCGCAAGATACGCTGGGCACAAACATGGCAGGCATCCATGTAGGCGTTGAGTGCAGGCCGTAGCTCGGGCATGAAGGCAGGCCAGCGGTTGGGGCCGATCATGGGGTTGCCTGCCAAGTAGTCGGCATCGCTGTCTGCCACATCCATGCCCCAGATAAAACTTTCTTTTAAATCTGCCTTGGCACGGGCGTACATTTTTGCTTCGCCGATTTTTAAGTAGCCTCGGTGGCGATCCGTCGGCTCAACCTGCAATTTGGAGGCCAGCGGCTGAGCAAAAAACTGATGCGCCAGGGAGTTCACTTGCTCAATCAGCATCAGGTCAACGCTGTGGTTTTTAACGTAGAAAAATCCAATGTCTTCGACTGCTGCACGCATTTGTGCACCCACGCTGGCCAGGTCAGCATGCGCACCACTTTCAAGCGGCGCAATGTCAATCACAGGAATGCTGCTCACGGCGACCTGCTTGGCCGTGGCGTAGGCTGCTGGTGTCATGCGGCCTCCTGTTTGTTGTTCTCTTTGTAATAACCAATCACATCACCTTCAGTTGTCACGCCCAGGCCATTGAGCAGGCGGTTTGAATAATTGAAGTACGCACACACCTGGTTGACCTCCAGGATTTCACCATCGTCGCAACCTGCTGCATGCAGGGCATCAATATCGGTTTTTTGCATGCTGCCGACGTGGGTGGTGAGCTTGCCTGCGTAGTGCATCAGAGCCAGTTGTTTGCCGCTGAAGACTTGCTCTGGTGCGCGTGCGTCCATCGCTGCAAGAATGGCATCTGATTTCGCTTTGTCATTGATCAACCGCCGCGCGTTGGTGAAGTGGTGGGTAAAACTGTACAAGCATGTGTTCAGGCTGCTGGTGTAAGACGCAATGACTTCCAGAAACCAGAAAGGTAGCGTGTTGTCAGGCGTGTGCAACACGCTGCGGTAAAGCGCTACATGGCCCTCCATGGTATGGGGACGCAGGCTGTGCGCCTTCATGACGTTGTCTACCGTGCCGTGCGGTGTGGTGACTTTGGCATACGCTGCAGCCAGCGTGCCAGTGGCTTCTTCAAGCGGGATCATTCGAATCCAGGCTGTCATGATTATCTCTTTCTTATCAATCTTTAATGGGGCGTTTGACTGGCTTGCGGGCAAACAGTCGCTGCACCATGGGTTCAAAAAAACTCAAGGGCGCGCAGTCGTAGCTGGGGTCGCATGCGGCCTGGTCGTATTTGTCGACAAAGGTGGCAGCCCAGTCAAAGTGCGGGTGTCCGCGCCAGCGTTCGCGCTCGTTCATGTCCACGCCCGGCAGGTTGGGCGAGTGAATGTTTTGAAAAGTGCCGTGGCGTTGCAGCATCCAGTAGTTGCGGTCAGACACATAGCTGCCCAGCAGCTCGGCTGCAAACTCACCATGGGTGGATGGGCAGGTTATAAAACCAATGTCATGCAGCAGGCATACCACCACGTCTTCTTCTTCCAGGCCATCACGCAAGGCCATGGTGGCTGATTGCAGTGAATGTCGGTAGTTGTTGACCATATAGCCAAAGCTCGAGTCATGCTCAGACACGGCCAGCATGCGCAGAACCTGGCGGGCCTGCTCTTGCTGGTCATACACGGCGCGCTGGGTGATTAAGGTCGTCCAGTCGTCACTTGAAAAATCTTGCAGCGAGATTTTTTCAATCGTCTGCCATTCGGGATGCAGCAGAGGGCTGTGGTTGGATGGTTGGGTCATAGGCGGTGCTCCATCATGTTTCCATCACAAACGCTGCAAAGTCGTCGCAGCCGCCTGCAATCGCAGCCTCAAGCAATTGCTTGCCTTGCTCGGCGGTTGCCAAGGCGGAATCAGACCCCACCCGGCCATCCGGAAAAGCCGCCTGGTGGGTCTGTGCGTCCCAGTGATTGTCGCCACCGTGGTCGCGTAAAAAGGCGGCGGGGAGTTGCGTTGGCGCAACAAGCGCTTGAGGCGACGCTTTTCTTTCAGAGCCTGGCAGCAGATGCAGGGTCATGGCAATCTCGCTGGGGGTGGCATGCATGCCTTCGCCAGCGCCGAACCATTGCTTGCGCAGCGCGTCGGCTTGGGGGTAGTCCCACCAGCTGCGCAGGCGGCAGCGTGGCGGCTGGCCGGTCATGTTGCCCAGGCTCCACTGGGCGTAAATGTCTTGAAACGCAGCCTTGGCCACAGCCACATTCGCGCCGTGGCCGTTGACAAAATAAAACCGCTCAAAGCCTTGCCGCTTAAGCGATAAAACATAGTCGTTGACAACTGCCATCAGCGTACTGGCGCGCAGTGAAATGGTGCCGGGGAAACCGAGGTTGAACTGTGCCACGCTCAGGCTTAAGGTGGGGCCAACCAGCGCGCCGTTGCACTCACCAATGCCGTGGGCGACGGCTGTAGCGGTTAGGGCATCGGTACCGATCAGCCCGATGGGCCCGTGTTGCTCGGTCGAGCCGATGGGCACAATAATGGCTTTGGACTGCGCCAGATACTCGCTGACTTCGCACCAGGTGGCATGGGTTAATTGCATATCAGCGCATAATAAAGCAGATCTAAGGAATCACCATGGCGATCACTGAAAACCTGACCTCCAGTGCAGAAAATGGCGCCCACCGCTCGGCGCCAGCAAGTGCCCAACCAATCATTGACATGCAGGGTGTGTCCAAATGGTTTGCTACGTTTCGGGCACTCGATGATGTGCATCTGCAAGTCGCTGCGGGTGAAAAAGTGGTGATTTGCGGGCCATCGGGCTCTGGCAAGTCCACATTGATTCGCTGCCTTGCGCGGCTTGAAAAACACGAGCAGGGTGAGATTGTGGTGGATGGCGTGGTGCTTAACGATGACCGCGCCAGCGTGCAGCAATTGCGACGTGAAGTAGGGATGGTGTTTCAGCAGTTCAATTTGTTCCCGCACCTGTCGGTGCTGGACAACCTGATGCTTGCTCCGATGAAAGTACGCGGCATGCCCAAGGAAGAAACCCAGGCGCTGTCCATGCAGTACCTTGAGCGGGTTGGCATTGCCGAGCAGGCCCATAAGTTCCCTGGCCAGCTGTCAGGTGGGCAGCAGCAGCGGGTGGCGATTGCGAGGTCGCTTTGCATGCGGCCGAAAATCATGCTGTTTGACGAGCCCACTTCTGCGCTGGACCCAGAAATGATCATGGAGGTGCTGCAGGTGATGGAAGATCTGGCCAAAGATGGCATGACGATGATTTGCGTCACGCATGAGATGGGGTTTGCGCGTCGCGCGGCAGATAAAGTTATTTTTATGGATCACGGGCGGATTGTTGAAAGCGCTGCGCCTGAGGCGTTTTTCAGATCGCCGCAAACAGCACGATGCAAAGAGTTTTTGGGGCGCATTCTTCACCACTGACGCGTTGCGCAGGTCAAAAATCAGTGCTGCGACTGCGCCAGTTTGCGCTCCAGTCTACGCACCCCCCACGATGCCAGCAAGATCAGCAGCAGGTATTCAAATACCAAAAACGTGTAGATTTCCAGTGGGCGGTATTCGGTCACATTCAGCTCATTGGCGCGGCGGGTGAATTCCTGCAGGCCAATCACCGATACCAGCGAGCTCATTTTGAGGACATACACAAACTGGTTGCCTAAAGCCGGCAAGATGGTGCGAATTGCTTGTGGAAACACCACATACCTGAGCGTTGACCAGCGCGACAAACCCAGTGTTTCGGCGGCCTCACGCTGACCCTTTGCCACAGACTGCAAGCCTGCTCGAAACACCTCGGCCTCAAATGCCGCATCAGACAGAGCCAGCGACATCACGCCCGCAGCAAAAGCGCTAAATTGCAAACCACTCACTACCGGCAGCCCGTAGTACACCCAAAGCAACAGCACCAACAGCGGAATCGCTCGAAAACATTCGACGTAGCTACGCGCTAACCAGCGCAGTGCCTTGTAGGGAGACAAGAGCGAGACAGCCAACAGCGAACCTATCACCACAGATATCAAAATGGCCGAGACTGACAAGGCCAGCGTCATCCCAACGCCGCTGATTAAAAACTCGATATTGCTCAAGCCCTTGGGCAGGGCCGGGTTAAAAACGTACCAGCCCCAGTTATAGTTGCTGTTGCTGGCGCAGCCGCCCAGCAACAGCAGCAGCGCCGCTGTCAGGCAACAACATGCAAGCTTGGAGAACTTACTTAGCACCAAGCCACTTGGCCTCTAATGCTTTGAAAAAGCCTTCAGATGTTTTGAGCGCCACCCAGTTGTTTAGAAAAGTCGTCCAGGTGGGGTCGTTTTGTGCGATTGGGTAGGCAAACGGGCGCTTGTTGCGCGGCTCTGCACCTGCCACGGTGGTCAGTGTGGGATAGGTGGCCATCAAGGTGGCAGCTTCAATGTTGCTGGTAATCGTGGCCATGGCACGACCGGCTAACACTTCCTGGAAACCGTTGGCTGGCTTTTCGATGCTTTTGATCGTTGCCAGTGGGAACACGGCTTTGGCTTGCTCTTCAAACACCGTACCCAGCAACACCGCAACGGTGGTCCCTTTTTTGTTCAGGTCAGCCCAGGTTTTGACTTTGGCCGCATTGGTTTTAAGCACCAGTGGAACCGTGCCTGCTTCAATGTAAGGCACGGTGAAGGCCACTGTTTTGGCGCGCGCCATGGTCAGTGACGAGCCGCCCGCAAAAATATCATAGCGGTCTGATGTCAGGCCGGCAATCAGCGTGGCCCATTCAGTAGGAACAAACTCAATCTTGACACCCATGTCTTTGGCCAGCTGCTCCATGGCTTCAATATCAAAACCTTTGTAGCTGTTGGTGGCGGTGTCTTTGACTGACATGGGGTTGAAGTCACCGGTAGTGCCAACGCGCAGCGTGCCGCGCTCCAGCACCGATTGCAAATGTGACTTGGTTTGCGCGGTAGCAGGCATGGCGAACATCAATCCGCAGATGGCCAAGTTCATGGCCAGACACTTGAAAAGCTTCATGTTGATTCCTTTGTGAATGAGGTGAGAGAAATTGTGGTTGTCGGTGATTTTATATTAGCTCAAAGGCTAGCAAGCTTAAGAGTTTGAGACAGAGGGGTTAATTCTTAAAGGAGAAATAGGCTCATTGGTTTAAACCGTAATCATTTTGACCCCCACTTGCATTGAACCGCTCCCCTTCAGGCTTTGACTAAGCTTTTACAGACCTCACCCCTTTTTCATGGGAAACACAAGGGGAGGGTAAGTCAAGGCAATGGTCTGTGCAAATTGGTATCAGAAGGTTGACGGGAGTCCCATCGCCGAGAAGTGGGAGTCCGGGGTGGGTGGGGTCTGGCTGGGATGAAGTTAGAAAGGGGGGGAGGCTCATGCAATTGTTTTGCAATTACCCAAATTCTATTTACTTGACACCTTGGCGGAAGCGGTGTCCTACGAGCATGAGTGCGTTAAGTATTTTTTCAGATCAAATCTTCAATAAAATCAGTAGCTTATCCAAATAAATAGTTTGCACTAGTTCATACGATATCATTAGAATCTGCTTAATTAATGTGGGTAGAAATGTGGGTAGGCTATGGCAAGACTAATTGAAAAATTAACACCTTTGTGGGTCAGTAAGGTAAAGAAACCTGGCTACTACGGCGATGGTGGTGGCCTATGGCTTCAAGTATCAATTAGCGGCTCAAAGAGTTGGATATTTCGATTCACTATCAATCGCAATCAACGAGAGATGGGGCTTGGTGCACTCCACACCGTAAGCCTTTCGGATGCACGAATAAAGTCAAGGGACTTGCGTTTAATCCTTCAAGAAGGCGTAGACCCAATATTTCAACGAGAAGAAGCGAAACAAGCAGCCGCCCTTGCAAGTGCGAGGATGATGACTTTTGACCAATGCGCCAAGGAATATATTGAAATACATCGGAGCGGTTGGAAGAACACTAAACACGCAGGCCAATGGGAATCCACGATTGCCACATATGCCAGCCCTGTATTTGGCTCGTTTCCTGTTTCTGAGGTGGACACACCTTTGGTGGTGAAAGTTTTGAGTCCCATATGGAAAGATAAAACTGAAACTGCAAAAAGGCTACGGGGACGCATAGAGAAGATATTAGCTTGGGCAACCACTAGTAAGTTTAGACAGGGCGAAAACCCAGCACGATGGAGAGGCCACTTTGAAAACCTATTGCCCGAACCAAGCAAGATTCAAATAAAAAAACACTACGCGTCTTTGCCTTGGAAAGAAATTCCAAGTTTTATGAACGCTTTGAGTGAGCAAAAAGGAACTGCAGCTCGTGCTCTTGAATTGCTAATTTTTACTGCTACGCGTACTAGTGAAACTCTTGAAATGACATGGGATGAGTTAAACCTTGAAGATGGTGTGTGGGTGATTCCTGCTGAGCGTATGAAGGAGAAAGTTGAGCACGAAATTCCATTGTCTAGACAGGCTATTAATTTGCTGTGTGAAATTCCAAGAATCAGTAAGTTCGTCTTTACGAGTTCAAAGTACAACAAGTGTTTATCTGACATGAGCCTCACAGCAGTATTAAAGCGAATGCACAACAAGAGCATCAAAGACGGGGGCAAGGGGTGGATTGACCCCAAGCAAGATAACAGGCGAATTACATCTCATGGATTTAGATCAAGTTTTCGTATGTGGGGGGCGGAATCGACTTCTCACTCATTTACCCGCGAAGTTATTGAATTTGCTTTGTCACACCAATTACCAAATAAAGTTGAGTCGGCATACCAGCGAGGAACAGTCTTTGAAAAACGTATACCGCTAATGCAGGCATGGTCAGATTACTGCTCCAATTCGCAAGTTTCTGCTACCGTTAGTCCAATTAGACTAGCTATAAATAGCAAGCACTAAAAAACTATTGCAAACTTATTTGACATGTATTAGACTTAATTCAGCGCAACAAGATAACCACTTCGGCCTTGTTGCAAGTCTTGAAGATTTCAAGGCCATGACTCGGATTATTGCGGCTTCGCGCCGGATAAATTCGCAAGACGCCCACCACAATTACCACCGGTGGATAACGTCTCAGGTAAACCTGGGACAAGTCTTGACTAAATTTCTGACAAGTCCCAATGCTTTGGAGAAGCTATGTCAGATACCTTTTTACGATTACCCCAAATCATCGGCAACCGAAACGCTGAACCGCCCATTCAACCCATCATCCCTGTTTGTAAAACAACGTGGTGGGCAGGCGTTAAATCCGGCATTTTTCCCGCGCCAATTAAGCTGTCGCCAAGAGTAGCCGTTTGGCGCTCTAGCGATATCTATTCTTTAATTAGCAAACCCAAAAAATAAAACCGAGGTAGCGATAGCAACGCTAACCCTCGGTCTTAATTTTAATCATCAAGCAATGATATTTTAAGCCTTTTGCGTATTGCTGTCGCACCTCGGTTTTTCTCTAAAAGGAAAAACCATGCATCTACATTTAAACGTACGTCGTTGGACTAAAAGCTCAATAATTAAATTAGCACTTTGGGGCTTGTTACCAACCAAGTTAGCCAATTGGTTGATTCAGCGTGGGGGTTTGAGCCATGACTGAAATCATCCAACAATTTAGAAACGCAATCGAAGCCTCTGGACTAGTGCCTCCTAACGAGATCATCAATGATGGTGCAATTCATCGCTTTAGCTCTAGCGGAAAACCAGTCGATAAGAACGGTTGGTACATACTTCATTTAGACGGCATCGCTGCAGGGGCGTTTGGTGACTGGCGCGAGGGCTTTACGCAAAACTGGTGTTGTAAGTCCGACCATTCCATGACAGAAAAAGAACGACTTGAGCACCGCGAGAGAATCAAAGCCATGCAGCGCATGCGTGAGGATGAAATTGCCAAACGCCAGAAATTGGCTGCTGCTTCAGCACACCAGAGATGGATGGTGGCTTCGCCTTGCACACAGCACGAGTACTTGATCCGAAAAGGTATATCGCCGAATGGGGCGAGGATTGAAGGCGATAAGCTGTTAATCGCGATGCGCGATACGGCAGGCAAGGTGCACAGCTTGCAAACGATTGCTACTGACGGCATCAAGATGTTTATGTCAGGTGGTCGGATAAAAGGCTGCTTCTTCGGTATCGGGAAACCTAAGGGCGCATTGATCGTATGTGAAGGCTTTGCCACTGGCGCCAGCATCCACGAATGCACCGGCCATGCAGTAGCGGTCGCATTCAATGCGGGCAATCTCGAAGCGGTTGCCGTTGCGCTACGCATTAAATACCCTGAACTCAAAATTATCATCGCTGCAGATGATGACCACCAAACTCCTGGAAACCCCGGCTTAACCAAGGCCACTGCAGCAGTAAAAGCAGCTTGCGCCTCATTAGCCATGCCGGTGTTTAAGGAGGCAACATGACCGACTTCAACGACCTGCACCAGACGGCAGGGCCAGAGGCTGTTAAAGCGTGTATTGATCTTGCACTTTATTCACTAAACTCTTTAACAACTCAAGTGGAATGTTCTGTCCAATTGAGCAATTGGTCCGAGCCAAAGGAAATCAAATCTGATCTCCCACTTGCGCCAGCCTTCGACGCCAATGCATTGCTTCCCACAACGCTTACTGACTTCGTACTTGACGAAGCCGATCGCATGCCCTGTTCGCCGGACTACATTGCTGCAGCGCTGATAGTGTGTCTGGGTTCGGTCATTGGTGCACGATGCTCCATCAAGCCCAAACGCCGAGATGATTGGATAGTTACCCCAAACCTTTTTGGCGGTATTGTGGGTGATCCTTCTTCCAAGAAGTCTCCTGCTTTGGGTACGGTAACCCGGTTCCTCGATCGACTCGAAGCCAAAGAAGCCGAGAAACTGGAAGATGATAAGAAAATATTTGAAGCAGAAAAAGCAGCTTTTGAAGCGCACCAGTCCGCTGTCAAAACGAAAATGAAAAAGGCTGCTTTCGGCAAAGGCGATACCGTCAAAATGAATGCTGCCATTGCGGACTTGCAAGACCTGCAAGCCCCAGAAGAGCCTAAACAACGGCGGTTCAAATCTAACGACTCCACAGTGGAAAAACTGGGCGATCTGCTGGTGCATAACCCACAGGGCATGCTGGTCTACCGAGACGAGTTGATTGGCCTGCTGGCATCTTGGGATAAGGAGGGCAAAGAAGGTGACAAGGCTTTCTATCTGGAAGGTTGGAACGGTACCGCCAGCTTCAATATTGACCGAATCGGTCGTGGCAGTCTGCACATTAAAAATCTGTGCATCTCGGTGTTTGGTGGTATCCAGCCAGATTTGCTCGAACGCTATCTCGCCGGAATCACCACCTCACTTGACAACGATGGCCGCATCCAGCGATTCCAAGTGATGGTCTACCCCAACCCAGTGCCTTGGGAGTGGCGAGACCGCTACCCAGTGAAAGGTGCACGCGAGGCTGCTCGTGACTTGTTTGACAGATTGGCGGTCTTTGACCCTGTGCAAGACGGTGCCGCTCCCAGTGATGACTTTGTGAAGTTACCCCATTTCTGCTTTGACGATGCTGCGCAGGATATCTTCATCGAATGGTGTACGGAATTGCATACGGTACACATCGCCAACGAACAAAACCCATTGATGCAGCAGCACTTTGGCAAGTTTGAAAAACTGTTTTGCTCAATAGCCTTGATATTGCACTTGGCAGAAGGATCAATTGGCCCAGTAACAGCAACTAGCGCACTGCGTGCAGCTGCATGGTGCGAGTACCTGGCAGGGCATGCAAGGCGTATCTACGGGCTTGTTGAAGCCGCCAAAGTCTCCACCGCTCGTATGGTCAGCCGTCGACTTACGGAGGGTAAGTTAATAGATGGGTTCACAGTGCGTGACTTGGTACGCAAGCAATGGTCTGGTGTTACCACCACCTTACAGGCTGAGACTGCTCTCTCAATTCTGGAGGAAAACGATCACGTTCAGAGCCAAGATTGCATCATCACCATAGGGCGACCAACGATGCGTTATTACGTCAATCCTCAACTTAAGAAAGTGATGAAATGACTAGATGGGCGGAGCGTGCAAAAACTGCAATTAATCAGAGCAGTAGCACTGGCAAAACTGACGAAAGCCTGGCACCCAGTCTTTTGGCAGTTTCGTCAGTGCCTAATGAATCTATTGCATTCAGTGAAAAAAGAGTTTCGTCAGTTTTGACAGTATCTGTCCCCGCTGATGTGAAAAAAGTTCATCTAAATTCTGCTCAGATAAAAGACTCCGACCGCTGGTGCTGGACGCACTCTTCAGCCATGAATGGTCGGGAAATTGACATCTTTTTGATTCGGCTTGAGCACTTCAGGTTTATTGGCGTTGGTCTCAATTCAGCCGAAAACCTGGCTGATCGATTGGTCATTCGTGACCGAGATTTGGATGATCGTGTGATGTGCGTTGAATGTAAATATTTGCATGGTTTAATTTGCCGAAATTGGAATAAAGCTGATATTGCGATAAAGGCAGAAGGTGCAAATCTTCCTTCTAGTTTTACAGTTCTACTTCAAAGATGTGATGGCTTTAAACCTGCGATTAATTTTGCTAAATTGTGAAATACATGAGGCATGAAAGTACCATTTCCTCACCACCTAGGAGAACTATGCCGAGAAAAGGCTATAAACGCGCTCTAGGGCGCTCTGTAGGGATGCCTGAGGTCATCACAGCCCAGAACTTCAATCGGCGCATATCAGCTGAGGAGGCCTTGATCTTGGCTACTGCTGGTGATGGGTCTAAGACTGAGGGGTTTAGAAATCTCTTGAGTCTGTATGGCGAACTGCACAACATTGGCTTTAGAAGCTACATGAGCCTGCAAGAGTTTCTTGATATACACATCAGAACGAGTGGCACGAAAATAAATTAAAAATCCGGAAACCTCTTCTTGGAAATTTGTAGACTTTTCTCAACCACTTTGGTACGGAAGGAAGGGGGCAGGTCAAGTCAGGTTGCTGAGTCCACGCTTCCCTCACTGGTCGCCTTGCGCTCGCGGCGGCGTTTGAGGATGACGCCCGCGTAGAACACGTGCTCACGCATCAGGTGCTCGGCGCGCTGCGCATCGCTGGCTAGCACCGCCTCGACGATGCGGTGATGATCACCGTGCGATCGTTGGATCAACGCATGGTCATCCCACAGCACGATGCGTCCCGAAGCGTACGGAATCTGGCCTGCCTGCTCGGCAAAGCGTGACACCCAGGGGTTTCTCGATGCGCTAATAAGAATCTGGTGCAGTTCAACGTTCATGCTTTGGTAGGGCGCATGGTCATCGGGGTCGAGCCAACCTTTGCTCAGAATCCGGTCGCCCTCGCTCAGGCAGTGAAACACGCGGTCGCGCTGCTCGGCGCTCAGCCCGCGCAACGCTGCCCGGCGGCATGCCAGTCCTTCGAGCATGGCCCTGACTTCATAAGCGGTCTGCACATCTTCTAACTCAAAGACTCGCACCACATAGCCCCGCTTGGGCTGGTGATCAATCAGCCCCTCGTTGGCAAGATTGGCCAGCGCCTCTCGCACTGGTGTGCGCGAAACACCGATCAGGCGGGCAGTGATCTCTTCTTCAATGCGCTCGGCCGGCTGGAAACGGCCCTCGAGAATCCAATCGCGCAGGGTGTCGGTTACTTGTTGAGAAAGTGTCGGCATACATAATCTATTAAGAATTCAAGTATACATAAACCTATGGAAAGTCCCTATTTAGAAAGTATTTTAAGTACTTTTTAGTCTCATGTATACATGCTACCATTTCGTTGAATTTTTCACAAAAGGAAAAAAAGATGGGTGCTCAAGCGCAGATGCCAGTGGCTAGTTCGGACGCGCGCGTCGCCCTGGTCACTGGTGCGGCCGGCGGTATCGGCGCTGCGGTCGCAGCGCGGCTGGCACGCGATGGGCTCACGGTTGCCCTCGCCGATATCGATCACGCGGGCGCCATAGCCTGCGCTGCCCACTTGGGAAAGCCTCACGGCGCCTTTCACATGGACGTGGCGGACGAGTCCTCGGTGCGCGGATGTTTTGACGCCGTTGAGGCGCAGCTCGGTCCGGTCGCTGTGCTCGTGAATGTGGCGGGCCTTCTCATCATGCCGGGTGGCGAGCGCCCCCTGATCAAGGATCTAAGTCTGGACATCTGGGAAAAAAGCATGGCGGTCAATGCTCGCGGCAGCTTCTTGTGCGCGCGGGATTACCTCCAGCGCCGCGAGCGTATGCCGCTGGCCGGTGGCCGCGCCATCTTTTTCGGATCCGTGGCCGCGCAGCTGGGCGGCTATCGCTCCAGCTCGGCCTATATTGCGGCCAAGGCTGCCGTCATGGGCTTTGCCAAGGCATTTGCGCGCGAAAGTGCCCATCTGGGCATTACGGCCAACACAATCGCGCCCGGGCTGATCGATACCAACATGCTGCGCAGTACGGTCAGCAGCAACGGAACGCTCGAAGCAGCCGCGCGGAGCATCCCGCTGGGTCGTATTGGCACGGTGGACGATGTCGCCGACGCAGTCGCTTATCTCGTCTCCCCTGCAGCCGAGTACATCACTGGCAGTGTCATCGATGTCAACGGCGGCTACCGCATGCAATAACGAAAGACAGTCACCATGCAAGCCCTCACTGACCGACTTACTCGGGCCCTGACCTGGATAGGTGGCGCCGCTTTGGTGCTGATGATGACGCACGTCACCGGGGACGTGATCTTCAAGTATCTGTTTAACAGTCCCATTCCTGGTACCGCCGAGGTCGTGGCCGCCTACTACATGATTGGCGTCGTGTTCTTGCCCCTGGCCTGGATTGAAGTTCACAACCGACCCATTGTGGTCGAGTTGTTTTACGACCGTGTTCCGCATTGGGCCAAACCATCGCTGGATGTTCTTGGGATCGTCGCCTCGCTGACCTTTTACGGTTTTCTGATGTGGCAGAGCGTCAAAATCGCGCTGGAATCATTTGAGACGGGCGAGTATGTAGACGGCATGTGGCGGGTTGTGGTGTGGCCCAGCCGCTTTCTGATTCCGCTGGGTTTGGCCGTCGCGCTGCTGGTGCTGGCCCTGCGTCTGTGGAGCACGCTGCGTGGCCAGCCGTCCGACCACGGGCGGGCGGGCGCTATTTGAGGCCCCTAATATGGATCGCACTTACATAGGCATGATCGGGATGGGCATCGCGTTGCTCATGGTTTTTTTGCGCGTACCCATCGGCGTGGCCATGGGCCTGGTGGGTATTGTTGGCATCGCGGTATTGTCGACGTGGAGCGCGGCCTTCAGCATTGCCAAGTCGATTCCGTACACCCTGATTGGTGACTGGAATCTTTCGGCAGTCCCCATGTTTCTGCTCATGGGATACATCGCCTCAGCCACGGGTCTGACCAATGGATTGTTCGCCTCGGCCCGTCTGTTCCTGGGGCGCGTCCCGGGTTCGCTTGCATCTTCGACAGTGCTGGCCAGCGCGCTGTTCGCCTCGGCCTCTGGCTCGAGCGTGGCCACAGCCGCCGCGTTTGCCCGTATCTCGGTGCCAGAAATGCTCAAGGCCCGCTATGACCCTGCGCTTGCCACCGGATGTGTTGCTGCAGCAGGTACGCTGGGGTCCCTGATTCCTCCCAGCATCCTGATGATTGTCTTCGGCATTATGGCCGACACGTCGATTTCCAAGCTGTTCATGGCGGGTGTCATACCCGGCTTGCTGACGGCCGCCGTCTTCATCGGCTACATCATGATCCGTGTCAAACTCAACCCGGCGCTCGCACCGTTGGACACAACCGTTTACACCGCCGAACAAAAACGTGCGGCCATCTCCGACATCTGGCCACTCCCAGTGCTCATCCTCGGCGTGCTGGGGGGCATTTTTTCGGGTTTATTCACAGCCACCGAGGCAGGCGCCATAGGGGCCATGATCGCCTGTGTCATTGCGGCGGCCCGCCGATCGCTCAGCAAGGGCTCCTTTGCCAAGGCGGTGGTGGACACCACTGAAGGTACTGCCGCGATCTTCATCATTGTCGTGGGCGCGGCTATCTTCGCGCGCTTCATGTCCTTCAGCCAGCTGCCGGCGGCTATGTCGGCCTGGCTCCTGTCCATGACCGACAGCCAGCTCGCATTGATTCTCGCGATCTGCGCCATCTACCTCGTTCTGGGATGCGTGCTCGAAAGTATCTCCATCATGCTTCTCACGATGCCGCTGCTGCTGCCTGCGCTCAAACTCATGGAAGTCGACCTCGTCTGGTTCGGCATTCTGGTCATCAAACTTCTGGAGATCGGGCTGTGCACGCCGCCCGTGGGCATGAACGTGTATGTCATCAAGAGCGCCATGGGCGATAGGGTGAAACTCACCACCATTTTCCGTGGCGTCATGGGGTTTGTGCTGACCGACCTCTTCACGCTGTCCATCCTTATTGCTTTCCCCATCATCACCCTGTGGCTACCCAACCTCATGGGCAAGAACTGATCACCCTTTAACCACCAAATAGGAGACCTATGAAATCGCTCATGACCCCCGTACGCACCAGTGTATTGGCCTTCGCTCTGGCTCTGCCAGCGATAGCGCATGCACAAACTCACATGGCCACCAACTGGCTGGCGCCCGCGCACATTCTTAACGAGCACACCTACCAGCGCTTTTCAGCTGACGTGGCCAAAGCCACCAACGGCGCGGTTAAGTTCGAAGTGCATTCGTCAGGCTCGCTGGTGCCGGCGCGTGACACCATGCGCGGTATCCGGGACGGCGTAGCCGTGATCGGTATCGTCTACCCCCCGTACACACCCGCCGACTTTCCGCTGAGTAACGTGGTCAACGACCTCGTGTTCGCTGCCGACGATGACATGGCCGCGTCTTTCGCGTTTACCGAGCTGTCGATGACGCATGCCAAGCTGGTGGCCGAGTGGAAGAAAAACGGCGGCATCTTCACCGGCGGTTATTCGACCCCGGTTTACAACTTCGTGTGCATCAAGCCCGTGCGCTCGCTGAACGATGCCAAGGGTCTGAAAATTCGTACGGCTGGCGGTGCGCAGACCGAATGGGTGAAGCTGCTTGGCGCCGTCCCGGTGTCGGTCCCCATCGGTGATGTTTATTCCGGGCTTGAGCGCGGTTCGCTGGACTGCACGCTCACCGACCCGACCAACCTGGACAAGGGCAACAAGTTCTGGGAGGTGGCTAAGTCGGTCACGCTGTTGCCCATGGGCGTGGTGCTCGGCGCCAACTACGTTGTCAACCCCGATTTCTGGAAGAAGCAGACGGTGGGCAACCGCAAGATTCTTCTTGAAAACATGGCTCTGGGCAATGCGCGTGCCCAGGTCGCATATCACGTTGGTGTTCAGGCCGCCATCGACGGCTCCCGCAAGCGCGGCTTGGAAATTATCCAGCCCGGCGCTGATATCAAAGCCAAGCTGGAAGAATTTAACAAGGCTTTCGTCTCCAGTATGGCCAAGCAGGCCATGGAAAGCCGTAAGGTGGCTGACCCAAGCGATCTGATCGCCGCCTACATCGAGCTTCAGAGAAAGTGGAGTGGGCTGATGCAAGGCGTTGACCGTACCAGTGAGCAGGCCGTGTTCAAGGTACTCAATGACAACCTTTACAGCAAGCTCGACCCCACCAAGTTTGGGCTCTGATCGTCATGAGCGCCTCTCGGCATGCCCTAGTCACTGGCGCTGCCACCGGCATCGGGTTGGCAACGGCCCGTCACCTGCTGCAGGCTGGCTGCACCGTACATCTGGCGGACAGGGATGCTTCCGCGGTCGAACGAGCAGCCGCGGAACTGTCTGGCAGTGGCCAAGCCGAAGCCCATGTTCTGGACGTCACAAATGTCGGGCAGGCGCAGGCTCTCATCGAGCGCCTGCCCGGCTTGTCAGTGCTGGTGAACAATGCCGGGATTTTCGACGTTAAGCATTTTTTCGAACTGACCGCGGCGGATTTCGAGCACATGTACGCGGTCAACACCGTGCCCATGTTCACTTTGGCCCGCCTGGCGGCGCCGCGTATGGCGCACGGCGGGCGCATCATCAACCTGGCCTCGCGCGCCGCGCTGGGCGCGCGCCATTATGCGCACTATGTGGCATCTAAGTCCGCCGTGCTGGGGCTTACGCGCGCCATGGCACTGGAGCTTGCGCCCTTGGGCATCACGGTGAATGCCGTGTCGCCGGGCGTGATTGAAACCGGCATGCTCAAGAGCCGGTCGGACACCAACCTGGACGCGCTGCGCACGCTGCAGCCGCTGGGGCGCCTGGGCACACCGGACGACGTGGCGCGGACCATAGCGTTCCTTGCCGACCCCGCCGCCGATTTCATCACCGGACAGGTCATCCTGGTCGATGGCGGTCGCTCCCTGGGCGGCATCATCGCCTAAGGCTCTCCATGGCGCTTCTCGACAACAAACTCACATTGATCACTGGCGCTGCGCAGGGATTGGGCTATGCGACGGCGTTGGGCATGGCACGCGAGGGCGCGCACGTGATTGCCGCCGATCTTGATACTGAACGTCTAGGGGCGCTGGTCCAGGCGATCGAGGCAGGGGGCGGTCGCGTGCAAGCCGAGGCCATCGACGTCACCGACCGCGACGCAGTAACCCACTGGGCGCGGTCGGTTGAAGACCGCTTGGGGGCCGTTGATGTTCTGGTGAACAACGCCGGAATCTCGGGGCGTGGCCGTATCGATGACCTTGGCGCACCCCAGCTGTGGGACCGCCTGCTCCAGGTCAACTTGGACGGCGTCTTCAATGTCACTCACGCCTTTGTGCCGGCCCTCAAGCAGACTCGGGGCAACATCGTCAATCTGTGCTCCATTACCGGATTTGTCAGCGGCATCTCGTCAGCGGGCTATGTCGCTTCCAAGGGCGCTATCCGTTCCTTCACCCAGGTCCTTGCGCGTGAACTGGCGCCCTTCGGCGTGCGCGTCAATGCGGTCGCGCCCGGCTTCATGCTCACCGACCTGGTCAAGCACCAGCTCGAAAAGCCAGGCGGCACCGACTGGTACATGAAGCGTGCGCCCATGGGGCGGGGTGGCGAGCCCGATGAAATTGTCGGTCCCATCTTGTTTCTGACTTCTGCCATGGCAAGCTATGTCACTGGGGTTATCCTGCCCGTGGACGGCGGATTCCTGTCAGCCTGATCCTGGGTCTTGCGCGCGCCCAGCCTAGCCCAACACTCAAACCCATAACGTCGATCGGAGAACTGTTTGAACCCCATATCTGTTGATGAAGAGCCGCACTGGGATGATTCATATGACGTGATCGTCGCCGGAACCGGTGCAGGCGGCATGTCGGCGGCGCTGACTGCTGCCATTGAGGGACTGTCAGTGTTGCTAGTTGAAAAGCACGACCGGGTGGGCGGTTCCACCGCGATCTCGGGAGGCGCTGTCTGGATTCCGATGAATGCGCAGACCGAGGCGGCGGGTCACCCGGACGACGAGAACAAGGTCTGGCGCTACATGCAGGCCACCGTCGCCAACTCTGCCCCTGTAGAAATGCAGAAGGCGTTTCTGCGTAACGGCCCGCTAGCGCTTGAATTTCTCAGCAAGCACACAGACGTCCAGTTGGTCGCGCGCACCTATTCACCTGATTACTACCCGGATCGTGACGGCGCAAACCTCGGCGGGCGATCGCTTGATCCCCTCCCGTTTGACGGACGGGAATTCGGCGCGCACTTTGCCGAGTTGCGAGACCCCCTGCCTGAATTCACGGTGCTGGGCGGCATGATGGTGAATATGACAGATGCGCGCAACCTGCTGGCCGCCACCCGCTCATTCGCCGCCTGGAAGGCGAGCATGAAACTGGTGCTGCGCTACTGGGCTGACCGCCTTCGTGGCTACCACCGTGGCACGCGGCTGCTTCTCGGCAACGCCTTGGCTGCGCGCCTGTTCAAGAGCGTGCTTGATAGGCGCATTCCTTACTGGCTATCGTCGCCCGCTGAGAAACTGCTGCGTGATGCAAACGGCCGTGTGGTCGGTCTGCAGGTGCGCCGCGAGGGCCGGCTGGTGTCCTTGCGGGCCCGGCGCGGCGTGGTCATGGCCACCGGTGGATTTCCATGGGATGCGCAATTGCGTGCCGAGCTTTATCCGCAACCGACCGGTTCCTGGTCAATGTCGCCTGAGCAGAATTCGGGTGACGGCATCCGCATGGCCCGGGAAGCAGGTGGCGTATTGGGCCCTATGGGTTCCAGCCCCGCATTCTGGACACCGATCTCCATTCTCAAACGGCCTGACGGCTCCGAGCTTCGCTATCCGCACTTGGTCTGGGACCGTGCAAAGCCCGGCCTCATGGCGGTGAATGCGTCCGGGCGCCGCTTTGTGAATGAGTCCACCTCGTACCATGAGTTTGTCCGCGGCATGTACCGCTCGCATCTGGACGCGCCCACGCTGCCCGCCTTTCTGATCTGCGACAACGATTTCATCGAGCGCTGGGGGCTGGGTCTGGCCCTGCCGGGCGGACGGCCACGCGACCATCTGGTGCGCGCAGGCTATCTATACCGCGCCGGTACGCTCGAGGCACTGGCTGCACAAATGGGTATCGATAGCGCGGGTCTTAATGCCTCGGCCGACCAGTTCAATCGCGCAGCCGAATTGGGTCGCGATGAGGCCTTTGGCAAAGGCTCCACGTCCTATAACCAGTACCTCGGTGAGCCCGGGTACACGCCAAACCCCTGTCTGGGGCCACTCGCGCGCGGGCCGTTCTGGGGGGTGAAAGTTTACGCGGGCGACATTGGTACGGCCTACGGCGTCCATTGCAACGAACAGGCGCAGGCGCTAGACGCAGATGGCCGCGTGATCGCCGGGCTTTATGCCGCGGGCAACGACATGCACTCGGTTATGGGCGGTGAGTATCCTGCACCCGGTATCACCTTGGGGCCCGCGCTCACCTTCGGTTGGGTAGCGGCACAGCACATTCTGGGCGCACAGCCCCTTCAATGACATCACTACGGAGCGCAACCATGAAACTGCTGTTTTCCCCTTTCTCACCCTACGTGCGCAAATGCCTCGTCATCGGCCATGAAGTTGGCCTCAACGACCGCATCCAGCTGCTACCTTCAGCGGCCAACCCCATCAATCGGGATCCTGACATCATCCCCAGCAATCCGCTGGGAAAGGTGCCTACTTTTTTCACGGACAGCGGCGAGGTGCTCTACGACAGCCGTGTCATCTGCGAATACCTCAATCATCTTGGCAAGGGCTCGCTGTTTCCAAACGGAGCCGGGCGTTGGCCGGCGCTCACCCTGCAGTCATTGGCCGATGGCATTCTGGACGCGGCGCTACTTGCCCGTTATGAAGGCACCATGCGCCCCGAACAGTTTCAGTGGGCCGACTGGGCCAACGCGCAGTATAACAAGATTGAGTCGTCGCTGGATTACCTCAATGACAATCCGTCGGTGCTCGAGGGCAGTGCGCACATCGGTACGATCGCGGTGGGCTGTTCGCTGTGGTATTTGGACCTGCGCTTTGCCGATCGCAACTGGCGTGAGCGCGCGCCTCGTGTAGCCGAATGGTATGCGCGTTTCAGCCAGCGCGATTCCATGCGTATGACCTGGAGCCTCTAGCGTGTCAGAAAGCTTCTTTGGCAAACTCAAATCGCAGTACTTCTACTTATCATTGCCAACTTAGTCGCCATGCCTTGGGGTGGTTGGATGTCCTGCAAGATTTTTGGTTTAACCGGCTCTTATCAAGCGGCTTTTATAAACGGTATCGCTTGGAATTTACTCAACCTGCCCACCAGCGGTTGGTTGTTTTGGCGAATTCGCGCTTTAAACCGGAACTTCACCTAAAACGGTGCAACGACGAATGACACGGCTTTGCGTGTTTGGGTCGTAAGGCGTAGCTCTATGTGACCTGCCCCCTTCCTGCCATACCAAAGAACCAATCTCTCTTTTAAGAAATTAGCCCATCTGTCTCAACCATTTGAAGACAGTCAGGTTTAAAACTTAAATTTGTTGGATTAGATGCGTAGCATCCTTGGGCGTAATTGTCTGTTAACAAAAAGTCAAAGGCCGGCGTACCCCACCAGAGTGACTCAGACCAATCAAATAAAAAGACTGCGCCGTATCAAAACTAAAATAGCCCCGAAGGGCTATTGTTTTTTAATAGTACAAATCTTGCTTTTTGTTAGCTACATTGAAATATCCATTGGCAAGTTTGCCTTCCGTTTTCAACTACACATCTACATTGAGGATTCCTGCAACCCAACGGTGGGAGTGGGGGAAAACCGCATGACATGTTTGATGGAATTACCTGTGTTGCTCCAAAACCTTGAGATTTAAGTGCATTTTGCAAAACATCCTTTTCAACTACTCCAGCTTGATTAGACTCAATTGCAGTTGGTTCTTGACTTAATTTTGTAAGGTCTGCAGATGCACTAAATGCAAAAGAAACTATGAGCAAAAGTGATAAAAAAATTGCCTTTAAATTAAACTTCATTTTATTCCCTTTAGTTTTTAATTTGATAACCAAACGCGAACATCCATTGTTGCTTTTAAACCGTGGCCTGTCAAACCGTGGCTTGAATTGAGATTTCTAGGAAAACTCATGACTTTTAGAGAAGTCATGCGCAACAACACCATTGAGGAGGTCAGAGCAACTCTGGCCATGAATTTGAGAACTATTCGCCTATCAAAGGGGATAGCTCAAGAGCGTTTGGCATTGGACGCTGGGGTGGATAGAACAGTTGTTAGCAAGATAGAGCGGGCGGTGACAAACCCCTCAATTGAAATTCTTCTCAAACTTGCTAACCAATTGGATGTCGATTTGAACGACCTACTCTCAAGTTAGCTGCTATGTGGGTGGGAGGCAGCCACAAATGTTAGAAAAAGTGCGTTACCCCTCCCCCCTCATTAGCCGCCAAAGTCAACCAATGATTGAGGTCATGCTGTAGTCTATTTATGAAAGAATCATGTGGGTAGGAATGTGGGTAGGAAATAAAAAAGCCCCGTAAGGGGCTTATTCATTAGTGTCTTGGCGGAAGCGGTGAGATTCGAACTCACGGGCCCTTTCGAGCCGCCGGTTTTCAAGACCGGTGCAATCGACCACTCTGCCACACTTCCTGCGGGGAGAATTGTAACCTTGTTCTAAGTCCAATTTGGCGCAAGATTTAGGAGCAAGACTAAATTAATGTTGATCTGACCCCAATTTAATTCAACAGCATGCCTTGGGTTTCAATGTAGGCGATGATTTCGGCTAGGCCGGTTTGGGTTTTGAGGTTGGTCATGACGAAAGGCTTGAGGCCTTTGGGGGTGGTGCGCATCCGCGTGGTGTCGGCGTGCATGACGTTCAGATCGGCGCCCACGTAGGGGGCGAGGTCGGTTTTGTTGATGACGAAGAGATCGCTTTTGGTGATGCCAGGGCCACCTTTTCGTGGGATTTTTTCGCCAGCGGCGACGTCGATTACGTAGATGGTGAGGTCGGACAGTTCGGGGCTGAAGGTGGCGGCCAAGTTGTCGCCACCGCTTTCTACAAACACCACATCTGCGTTGGGAAACTTTTCGAGCATGCGGTCAATCGCTTCTAGGTTGATAGAGGCATCTTCGCGGATGGCGGTATGAGGGCAGCCGCCGGTTTCTACACCCATGATGCGGTCTGCATCCAAAGCGCCACTCACAGTCAGCAAGCGTTGGTCTTCTTTGGTGTAAATGTCGTTGGTGATGGCCACCAGGTCCCATTTTTGACGCATGCTTTTGCACAGCATTTCAAGCAAGGTGGTTTTGCCTGAGCCTACAGGGCCACCAATGCCCACACGAAGGGGTGGCAATTTTTTGATTCGATTGGGAATGTGGTGAAGTGCGGTCATGATCTGAACAGTCGTGAGTATTGGGTTTCGTGTCTGGCAGACATGACTGCCAGCATGGGGCAAAAAGCTTGGCGATCGTAGTCGCTTAAGGCCATGGCATGTTCCAC
>Ga0315903_10000552_pt1 | contig 57012 bp, 79 predicted proteins | sample LakEriMetagenome_7_FD_203524 | JGI IMG/M metagenome (GOLD analysis project Ga0315903, IMG submission 203524) | Freshwater fungal communities from buoy surface, Lake Erie, Ohio, United States - Buoy 2 MA119 | ecosystem: Environmental > Aquatic > Freshwater > Lake | place: USA: Lake Erie, Ohio... | reverse complement strand
TGGTTATGTCGCCATTTGCAACGGTCAGGTTGCCCGACGCATCCAGCGTCATCGCCTGCGTGAACGTGATCGCGTTGCCTGCGGTGCCGGAGGCTGCGTAATACCACTCATGCGCGCCGTCTACTTGTCTATATCGTGATGCAGCGGCAGTATTTTTGTATTTGAAATTAGTTCCGTCAAAGTATGAATTGTTTAATACTTGGACTTGCGCGTTAGCCGAACTCCACAACGCACCTCCAGCGCCAACATCAAACGCTTTACCAGCCCCCCACGCACTCGGCGTCACGCCCAGCCCGAGGTTGCCGGAGGCGTCAAGAATCGCTTTCGTTGCCAACGTCCCAGCAGTTGCCGTCTGAAAGTGCAACGATCCTGTTGTGCCGCTGTTAACTACCCCGGCAATACCAGCATAGTTCAGCGTCAAATCATCCGCTTTCCAGACAATCCTTTGCTCATCCAATACGTTTGCCGTTGTGCGGGATAGCAAAACCGATGTGGCGCTACCAACACCTGTTTGCTTTACATCCAACTTCGCTGCCGGACTCGTCGTGCCGATGCCGAGGTTGCCGGAGGAGTCAAGGGTCATGGCTTGGGATTGTGCAGAAATCCCCGATCTGACAATAAACCCTATCTGCGAAGAAGCGTCGCTATCATTGGTATTTGGTTTGTAAAATCTAATGCCTGCGCCAGTCGTCAATGTCCCGGCGCTGCTCCACTTAAATCTGTGAATGATGCCGCCTTGAGGATTTGCGTTATAGGCAGCATTGTTATCAACGCTGACTTGATACGCGCCAACGCTACCAGCGTCTGGTATGCCTGTTCCAATAATGCTCAAATTTGTCGCCGGACTCGTCGTACCGATGCCGACGTTGCCGGTTGCGGCAATCACGGTCGGAGTCGCATCCGGGTTCGCGCTATCTTCAACCAACAGCGCGTTACCAGAACCGACCTGCGTGATACGCAGAGCGTCTGAACTAGAATTGACTGATATAACTGCGCCGTTGCCATCAAACGTCAGCGCCGACCCACTCGTCGCCACCTTGGAGCCGTCCAGATACAGGACGCCGTTGGCGGTGCCGCCGGAGAGAATAGGGTTAGCAGAGAGCGAGACAATACCTGTGGAGTCGGCAATCGAGGCAGCAGCCGTGCCGTCTTTAGCCTTGATGTTCGTCACTTCAAGGTTAGTCAAATCCAAGGTCGTGGCATTCAATGTGCCGGTTGTAATCTTGGTGTTTGTGAAGCTATCCAGAACGCGCGTAATAGCCCCTGCGCTGGCTCCACCGCCATCAGAATAAATGATGGCACTCTCACCATTGGGTACCGTGACAGTGGCCCCTGCGGAGCCTTGCTTGAATATTAGGGACTGCCCACCAGTCGTGGCGTTAATGACGACCCAGGTCTTTTGCAGGTCGTTTGGCGCAAAGGTGCAAGTGCGAGTTGCTGTTAGCGTGGTTGAGGTAAACTTGATAACAGCGTGACGTGCATCGCTAGAGGTGCCATCAGATACCGTCAGCGTAAAATCAGCATCGCTGGAGATGTTGTACGTGACTGCGCCAGCAATGGCCTCATCGAGGACATCTGAGAAGTTGGTGTTGGTGCTGGTACCCCAGGTGCCGCTTTCGTCACCCGTGGTGATCAGCTTAATACCAATGTTGCTGTACGTTGCCATTCAATTACCTCTATGCAGCAATCTGCGTCCAATTAGGCGACTGGGCGGTGGAAATATTACCCCAACCAGCAGTCTGCGTCGTGTTTATGTCAACCCAATTTGGGATTTGAGTGGTGTCCACTAGACCCCAAGATATGTAATAACCAATTATGCCTTGAGCTTGAACTCCGGTTACCACCGCAGTAGCCCCGGCTTTTACCGTTACACTTCCAAGATTTGCAGTAGCCGAAACGCCTGTTACGCTAACTTTAATTCCAAGCGCAACAGAAACCGTTCCTAACGATACGGTCGACTCTACACCTGTAACACTGAGTATCTGGTCGGTTTGGACAGATACAGAACCAACAGAAACCGTTCCATTAACATTAGAAACAGTTACCGTGGCAGCCCCTAGAACTACCGCATCTCCAACATTCCCAGTCGAAGACACGCCGGTTACATTGACCAGCTGTTGTGTTCTTACCGATACAGTGCCTTCACTGGCGGTTGCCTGAACGCCGGTGGCAGAAACAACTGACTTTCCTGATATCGCTACAGAGCCTGTCTGCCCAGCTGCCTGAACCCCAGAAACTAGGGTAATTGCATCGGCGCTAACAACAGCGGTTCCGGTTTCGCCTGTAGCAGATACGCCGGTAACCGATACGACATTATCTGTAGCGACAAATACAGAACCAACCGCGCCGCTAGCCTCAACGCCAATCGGGAACACATTGGCGGATGCAATAACTGACTCATCACCAAGTGATGCCAAGACAGCATCACCTGTAACCCCCGTTACAGCAGTGGCATTAACGCCAACAGTGCCAACGCCGCCCGTAGCCTGGATATTAGAGCCGGAGCCAACGCCCCAGCCCTGCTCGCCCCAGCCTACGCCGGAGGCACCCCAGCCTTCAAAGGCGACGATAGCGTCAGCCATGGACGCTACCTAATTAAGCGATTCGGATGATCGCGTTCGACGCGTCAGCAGTCGGGAACTGGATCGTGAAGTCACCAGCGGTGGAGGTTTTGTCGCCACCAAACGCAAGTACTGCTACTGCCTTGTTAGATTGGGTGCTGTTGTAGATCAAGGCGCCGTTGGCCGTGATCGTGGCAGCACTCCAAGTCGTGTCTGCAAAATCCAAAAACGCGGTCGTGCCGCTCGATGTCGGGACTTGAGAGACCGTTAGAGTGTTACCACCTGCGCTATAACCAGTACCGCTCACTTCGTTCGTAACTGAATACGCCGTAGTCGAAGCATCAAGAGATGCTGACGAGGTGTACAGTGCAATCTTGAACGTGTCAGCAGTCGTGGAACCGCGAGTTACCGTGGTGCCGAAAGCATGAATACCGTTGAGGATCTCGACCTTAAAGCTGGTCGCCATTGCTTGGCTGATGGCCATTTACAGTTCTCCTATGATCTTTGCCAAATCACCATGCCCTTGCAAAGTGAGCTTGGCACAAATCGTGGTGCGTTCGCTTTGCTGAGCTTCTTTCAAGTACTTAACCAATACATCTCTGATGTATTCCTTGTAAGCCTTAGCCTGCTCCAATATGGCAGGATGGCTCTGATCACCCACGTAGATGATCTTGTCTAACGCCCTATCTGCAATCTCTTCTGCAGTGAATCCACGATTTTGCGTGGTAAACACATTGACTGGGCCGATCTGCATACCGCCACTAAATCCACTCATGTCACAGGAATCCTTGCTTGGCCACTACGATAAGCATCCTGACGTTCCATGCCATCGCCAAGGCGCTTGGCAAGTAGGATAGCTTCTTTGTACTTATTCTCGTACTGAGTTTGCAGATCTGGGTCACCCTTTAAGTAGGTGTACGCCTCGACAAGCGAACCATAGAGAAGAACAGGATCAAAGTTATCGCCAAGCCAACTCGTACCCGTATCCACAATGGAGGCGGGGTAGAAGAAGTAGTGGAGTTCCATTGTGTAGACATTGTTTGGCGTCGGCCCCAGTAAGAACGTCAACTCGGTGGCGTTATCAGATCGAGGGCCAAACAAGGCGTAATAAGCTGGAACGCCAGTGGACGTTGGTGTTGGATAGGACTCGCGAATAAAGTTGACATCTTTATTCAGCAGATACTCATAGCTGCCATCAGCAAGTATTACTGCCAACGAATACGGCGCCAAGAAATCATCAGGGCATGCAAGGTATCGATTGTTAGCAGCGGTGGTACCCGTCACGTTCTTGCGAAGCGCCGGAAACTGCACCATATTGTAGATGCGCTTTTCGGCTTGCTTAACAAAGGTCGAAATGTTTGCCACAAACGACGTTTCCGTCGACTGGCAGTACTCTTGGATAGCGGCGCTTAATTGTGCGTAGTTCATGGTTATCTCAAGTTGTACTTACGGTGACAGTGCCGACACCGCCAGTGGCTACTAAGTCATTTGGCGTAAGACCATTATCCCACGCTCTAGCGCCGCCAACAGGGTTCCATCCCCACTGAATCATGCGACTGCCTCCAGCACCATTGGCTCCGACAGCGTAATAGCTGGTATCTGGGCGAGGGTTTCTAACCGCTTGCGGGTCTTCGATTGGGTACATACCCAGAGACAACTGCGGTTGGTCGGGTTCCCAGCATTCTTGGCAGACCAGAATGTTGACATTCTGCGTCTTGATGACCAGCTCTTTCAGTTCGCTGAGTTTGTATTGAAAGCCACAGCGATCGCATTCGGCTATCGAATGCCTGCCTGATGCAAAAGGCACCGGCATGGCTTAGCCCGTCAAGAACTGTTGTCGGGGAACGAAACGCACCGCAGCCTTTTCGCGATCCTCGCCAGCTGCAAGCTCCCAGCTTTCATCGTACATGGCTTTTAATGCAACCATGCGATCCGGTGCGATCTTCACCGACAAGAAATAGGAAAGCCCTGCTACCAAGCAAGGCAGAAACCGGAACGGCACATCCTGATTGGTCACGCCAGTGCCAGCATCTAGCATGCGACGCAAGCGCCAATACACAAAGGTGTAGGTCTGGCTGTTATCAGGGACTGGCCATACCGTAAAGGTAGGATACTGGACTACACTGGCAGCGTTAGTCTGGCCCGACTTGCGATCAATCCAAACCTGAATCGGACGACCTTGGGCGGTCTTGTTCGGGATGGACGCAAAGGTGCTAACTGAAATACGAGTGATATCGATGTCAGTTTGGTTTTGACCAGTGCCGGTGCGAATCACATGCTCCAGCAAATCGACCGTATCAACGGGCAAATTGTAGGTGGCAGTTCCAGGGGTTAAAACTTGGCTACCTTGTTCCACCGTCCAGAGATTGACTCCCCGGTTAGCCCATTCCATTAACATCAGATTCAGGCTACGCCGCGCAGTCCGCAGGTCGTAGCCCGATCTGAGTTCAGCGCCACAACGCTCAAACGCCTCTTCAACGATGGCGTTGAGATCGAGATTGAACGTCGCTGTTGCGCTGGTAGTCACTTAGTAAACCTTCTTGCCTTTCATCTTGCGCTTAACCGTCTTGCCTTTGGCCATACGACGACCACCGGCAACCGCATCACGCATGCCTTTGGAAACACCCTTCATTCCCATAGCTTCGTAATCGATCTCGGGACGAGCCTCGTTGCCCATGGCATAGCCCTTGATCTTACCCGGCACTTTCTTACCCTTGGCCATCACTTTCGGCTTGTTGCCTTTCTTGGTGACGGCACCCATACCGCGACACTGCATCATTTCAGATCTCCTATTTACCTTGACTGTAGAACTTACGGCGGGCTTCCCGCATCTTGCGAGTCATCTCGGCATCCTTGACCTCTTGCATGGCCTGCCGCTCTTTCTCGCTGTACTTAGGAGCATCCATAATGTATCGACCGGCATTGCGCATTCCGGCACCCGCATTGCGCGGATCTTCCATCATGTCACCAAACCGACGACCCACCGAGTCCTTGTACATGGTAATGCCCTTGCCGCCATACTTACGCTGCATGGCGCCACGAGCTTCAGACAACGCAATGGCAACAGCCTGATCACGGCTCTTGACCTTCTGGCCAGAACCCGACTTCAGCTTGCCACGCTTGAACTCACCCATCACTTTCTCAACCTTCTTCTTCGCCTTGGGCGAAGCAGGGGCTTTCATAATCTCTTGTTTCATGTTGCCTCTGTTCATTGGAACTTACCCCTTACGAAATCGAGAGCCGCCTGGAGGCGACGCTTTACTGCCGCCAGCACCTGCCCAAAGGACTTTTCTGGCCCAGTAGTTGGCTGAGAAGGGGTCACTGGCGGTGTTACGACCACCTTTCCCTTTGATCCCCGCGCTGCGCGCAAGGTAGTTTTTCCGCGCTTCCGGCGAGTAGTTGTGGCCATAACCTCTCCGTCCAAACCGAACCAGTTTTACCTTATCGCCCTTCTTTGCTAACACCACCTTCTTGTGCGTGTCACCAGCCGGGGCGTTCTTGGGCTTGTTAAATCCCGAGAACTTCTCACCGCGATATTCGATGCCGCCAGACGGCAGTCGTTTTACGCCCTTCACCATTAGGTGTACTTCTTGCTCACGTACAGAATGATCGTGTATCGATCACCAGAGGCCGCGCCAATGGTGCTAAACAAAACGTCTCCCGTCTTGCCGGCACCAGAGTTATTCCAGAGACCGCCGATATCATCGAACTGATACTCATAGAACTGATCGGGGCCGAGCGTCATTGCCACCACATCGGTCGTGGCATCCCACAGGATGTCCACACCCATACCGACTGTAGAGGCGTAGATACGATCGATTGACACCGTGCTGCACACCTTACCGGCAGGTGCAGCAAGAGCCGATACGTCAACCTTCACAACACCGGTTTCGCCGGTGCCATCGCTAATGTTAGTGAATTTAAGAATAGCAACGCGATCTCCATCGATCAGCGTTTGACTTGCTACTGCATCTGCCATGTATGTCTCCGAAGGATAGCGGGGAGTAATCTCCCCGCATACCTAAAGGCTAATTTAGTGACTTTATTAGGCAGCAACAGCGCCGTTCAAAGCCACAATGCTCCAACCAGCTGACGTGTAGATCAGCATCGCACTTTCGCCCACGCCAGTGAACGTAATCGTGCTGAAACCAATCTTCGTGGTCGGCGTAAGAACCGCCGAACCGCCATCAACGGTGTGGACAATAATCTTAACTTCACCCACAGAACCATTAGCCAACGTCAGGGCTTGCGCAGCACCCGTCGTGGTGAGAGAAGTGAATGCATTGACGATATCTACCGCACCAACGCCAGAGAGCGACTGGGTGCCAAGAATAACGTCCTTGCCAAAAGAAGAATTAACAGTTACGGCACCAGTGCTGCCATCAACAGTGACGCTCTGAAAGCCATTCTCTGATCTAACCGGGCCGTTAAAAGTTGTGCTAGCCATTTAATCTTTCCTCACATGCGAGTTACCCATATCCGTCTGCATGTCGTCAGCCTAGTCTGTCTGATATGGGAGGTAAACCTAGGATAAAGAAAAAGAGGGGGTCTTGCGACCCCCTCCTATTTGCTTCTTACGAAGCGCCGGGCGATCCGAAGATGCCGAGCGGATCAGACACACCGAACGAATAACGCTCGCGAGCCTTGTACCGCACGTTGCCGGTGTCGAAGTCTCCATCCATGCTCGTCTCAAGCGGCGCACGGACAAAGTGCTTCATGCCATTCGGCACGTCGGTCATCAAGAACCAAGCGTTCGTGTCAGTCAGGTAGTGATTCACAGAGAACCCTTCCGGAATGACACCCATCGACTTCAGGGCGTTGATGTCGTTGTCAGCGGTCGCCGGACGGAGTTCCGTCGCGAGGATACGCTGAGCCACGAACATCAGGTCAGGCGGAACGATGAGCTTGCGCGGGCGGGCAGCGATCAAAAGACCACGCTCGTCCGTCCAGTCAGCGATCTGAATGACTGCCGCTTCCAACGACGTCTCGTTCAGGTCAGTCCCCGTCGCAGGACGGTTGGAGTTGACGCCACCCGACACCAAGGGGTGCGAGGTGCTGAACAACGTAACACCGTCGCCCGACTGGTACGTGTTGAAGCCAGCGTTCAGCGGGTAAGCCGCCTTGACTTGCTTCGTGTACGCCATCGCACGAGCGAGAGCCTTGGTGTAACGCGACGAGAGCGAGTCATAGAGGTTGTCCTCCATGGCTTCTTCCGTGATCGCGAAACCCATAGCAATCGTTTCGTGGTTGTAGCGAGCGGTGAACGACTCTTGGGCGTTGTCGTAGGAGATCGCAGAGCCTTCGTTCTTGACCGGCGCAGCGCCGAATCCCGAAAGCTTCACTTCCTCTTCGAACGAACGCTCGGAGTTTTCCGTCTCATAGATCTCCGCATGCTCGTCTTCGTACTTCTTGTACTCAAGGCCGAACAGGGCGTTAAGGCCCGGAAGGAGTTCCTTGAGCAACTGTGCGCGTGAAATTGCCATTGCTAGTTACTCCTAATTAAACGCCAGTCGCGGTGGTCAACTGGTGATTGTTGAACTTAACAATCACATCAGTGAACGCATCGCCTACTGCGCTATTGGGGCCATCCACAAACGCCACGATACGAAGCGGAAGCGTCGAAGTCGTGTTGATCGTGGAACCATCCAGAGCGTTCTTGCTGTTACCGATAGCGGTAGAGCCAGCCGTCTGAACGATAGCCGCATTGTTACCCAAAGCCGTCTGAGCGAGCGTCTCGTCAGACTGGATCTGGAAGACTGCCCACGGATCGTCAACGACGTAGGCAAACGCATCCGAAGCCACAGTGCCGGTCGGCCAGTACTGAGCGAAGGTGAGTTCCTTGGTCGTCGGGTTCGTGTAACGGCAGCCGACAAAAACGCCGATCGGGGTCAAAGTGGACGTTCCGGTGTCTTTTTCAACAACACCGTCAGACACCAACTTCACAACGTCGCCGTAGAAAATGTTAGCAGCATAGCCGCTAGCAATCTTGTAGCTGTTGAAAGCATTGTTGTCCGGACGACCACCAAGAACGCCCACGGGCCGCATCCCATACGGGGTAGCAGTGCTAGACATACTTGATACTCCTATTAATTAAAAAGACGGCTGCCAGGAACCATTCCTAGTTGCCGCCACCAAACGTGACTCTCGTCTTTCGTTCCGGCTTGAGCATCGGCATGCGCGGGTCGTTTTCACGCAGGTAGTTGTTGTCGATAGAGTTCACTTGCTGCTCGGCCTTCTGTGCATAGAAGTCCTGGCGAGCTTGTGATTTTTCCACCGGCATCTTGCATAGCAAGAGACCACCTACTTCAATTGCTCCACGCTTAGCCCACTCCGAATTGTGATCAGACATGATCTGCAGTTCGGGATGATCTTCAGCTCGTACAGGCTCCCAGCCCTCACGAAGGCGCATGGAAGTGTTTTTGTTATCTAGGTTACCTAGAGATGCAGTACGTACCCACCGAAATACCCAACCGTCTTGCGGGATGGGATCTGGCAGAACCGAAGGGGGTTTCCAACTCTCAGGCCGAGTTTCGTTAGCACGAGTTTCAATTTCGCGAGGTTTGCGCACATTAGCCATTTTTCATCTCCTTCATAACTTGCATGGCGTACTGTTGAGGAGTCAATCCAAGTCGCTTGGCGAGGGCAACTTGTGTGGCCGTCAACTGCACTTTGCGTGGGGCTGATCCGGTATTTCGAGTTGCCGGGGCCACAACGGGCATCCGTTTGGATGCTTTTTTCGGGGTCGCAGTGCGAGTCTCAACTTCGTTTACCTCATCGGCATCGAAGTCATCTGACTCATCATCCTCCGAAAAACGGTCAGGGAATACCTGACGCATTCTTTTGTTGATGGCAGCGTAGTACTCATCGGTTGATGCGTAGTCACTGCCATTCTCCGAGATGAGCTTCTGGTGTACGCCATAAGCAAAACTGGTCATCTCGGGGTCTTTACCAAACCACTGATTTTCTGACTGCCATCGAGCAGCTCGCGGATCAGGTCTTGGCGCTGATTGGGCTGCCTGCTGAAGAACATTCTGCGGAGCTTGCTCCACTTTAGATTCTTTCAGCTTGGCTGCAATCTGGCTTGCATAAGAGGGGGCGGCTGCCTCAGTCAACTGTGCGCGGGTCAAACTCTGTTGAGCCTTAACAATCGCATCAGCGTCACCGGCTTCATGTGCGCGGCGCAACTCAACTTCGGCTAGTGAAGCGGCAGCTTTAGCTCGCTCCACAATTTGTTGTTGAATCGCTTTTTGGCTATCCGACACCAGCGAAGCAAGGCGCTTATTTTCCTCTTGCACTCGCTGAGCATAACTGATGGCCTCATCGCGCAAACGGGCAGCATCTTCTCGCTGCCGCCGTTCCTCATGGTAATCGTACTTGAGCTTATCGATGCGCTTCTTAACTCGCGCACTATAGCTCTCTACTTCGTCATTACCCTCATCGCTTTCCTTTACGGCCTCTGCCTTCTTCGGCTTGCGATCTTCTGGCTTGCGAGGATCAATGACTTCGACCTTGATTTCGTCGTCTTGATCGGAGTCACCTGCTCGGGGAAGGATTTGGGTTTTGATTCCGAAGAATTTGCTTTCTTCGGACTGGGGGGCAGAATCTTCTGCCACTGATTCAACTTCATTGTTCTCGTCACTCATACTCGCTCAACTCCGCGCGGGTCATCCACCACGGCCTCAACCGAGTCATCATTGATGATTCGGAATTCCTTGCCGTGAATCTTGACTCGGGTACCGCTGTACGCCCGAAACACCACCCAATCACCTTCTTTGCAGTAGGCACCAGTGGGGAATCGCTTCTCATCCTTGTAAGCATCCGGCCCGAGCTTCAAAACAAAGCCCACCACGGTGGCCACTGTTTCGTTGCGAACAGTCTCTGTTGCTTTGAGGATGCCACCTTCAGTCTTTTCTTCGACTTCCGGTAGAGCAATCAAGAGCTTAAATCCCTTCGGATCAGGCAATTGCGTTGCTTTCTTCTCAGGGGGCGATTTCGCTTCTTTTGGAAGCGGATTAACGAGAGCAATACTTGTCATTACTACCTCTTTGCGTGGAACATTCCACGTTTGCGCTAAATCATTAGCTATTTTCGAGACGATCCTTAATATCCAGGATTTCTCGTTCTGCAAGGGCTAAGCCCTCGATTACTCCGCACAGTCTTTTGTACTCTGCGAAGTCTTGGCATGAACCCGTAGCGACGTTATCCGCGTACTCGTTCATGTATTTGCGGAGTTCTGATCTCAAAAACTCCAGCACTTGTTCAGCTTGCAAGAGAAATTACTCTCCAGTTATACGACGACCTAATTCTAGGCCCACATCCACGCCTTTTTGCATCTCGGCAGAGTCGATCTGCTTGCGATCCGTTTCGGCGCTGATAACAGTGTCGATCATACGCTGTTGTACCGCAGCTTGTGCAACTCTCTCTTGCGAACGAATGCGTTCGACCTCGATAGCGTTGCGAGCCGCAGCGGTTTGAGCGGATTGAGCGAGTTTTGCCGCCGCTTCTTGCGCTTTGCGCTGAACGTCGGCTGCGCGAATCTGCAGTTCCTTTTCCTTCTGCATGACAATCGGGTCTTGCAGCAGGGCTTGGTTCTTCTGCATCTCGGCAATCTTGGCTTGAGCAATCGACATCTGGCTTGCAGCCGCTGCAATAAGCGGGCTGAGTCGCTTTTCGACGTCGGCTGGCAGTACTTCGCCTTCGGTTGGCAGCGGGATACCCATCTGCTTCTCGACATCTTGGCGATACTGAAAGGCCAAGTGTTCGCGCACATGCGCATCGAGAGCCGCTGCCATAACCGGAAACGCCGGTGTGTTCTGCAGCATCTGGAAGGCTTGGCTTTGCTGAAGAGACATGTGAACCGCAATGTGCGCAGCGTGATCTTGGTACGCAAAAGCCTTGATCGGCTTCTGATTGATCACGTTGGAGTTCTCTTGCACCGGATCAATCGGGGTCTCCGACTCATCCGGCTTGATGATCTCATCGACATTCTTGATGCCCATGCTTTCGAGCATCTGACGGTGCAGCACCTTCATGTCATACAGCTGCGGGGCAGTCGAAGACAACTGCAATGCCGCTTGGCTCTGCATGATTCGCTGAGCCATGCTGTTGGCATTGGGGTCGCTGACCGGAATGACATCGATGCGATCATCGAAATCTTCGGACTTGATCTCGACGCCACCCTCAACCTCGTAAGGATATTCGGGTTCGTCGTAGTCCTTGATAATTCCAGAGAGTAGCTTTAGCTCCTGTCGGAACGAGGCATGCAATCTCGCCTGAATTGCACTCATGACTTTCATGGTGCGTTCAAGGATGGCGAGCGTGGTGCCGACCGGAGCCTCGGCATTCATGTCAGCCACCTTCATATCGGCAAGGGAGGCAAACCGCCGACCCTCATCGATGATGTTATTCAGGAGGCTATAGAGAACCGCCGAAGGTTCTTTGTACGGAAGGAACGTGATGTTGTCGCGGATGCTACCACCCGGCACATCGACATCGCGGAACTCACCCGGTGCGATGGGCGTGTCGTCGCCTTTGATGCGAAGACCACGCGCCTTGAGGCCACCAGGAAGGTTGGACAAAGTGCCTGCATCCACCAACTGCCGCAGGATGCTGGTCGCACTCTTTGCCAACCCACCAATCAGGTGGATAAGGCCGAAGGCATAGAAACCGACCCCCGGCAGATAGCGGTAATGCACAAAATGATCCCGCTTCTTTTTAAGCGGGTCAGATTCTTCCCAGTTACGGCGAATCGCCAAGATCTTTCGAGAACTCTTGTCGATGGTCACCACGTAGGGCAATGCGATTCCGGTCTCGGAACCACTCTCATCCTGATCCTCAAAACCCGCAAGATCAAGATCAACCAGCATTTCAATGATCTGATAACGATTATCGCCATCTCCACTGGGCGACACACCGGACAGCTCGTCCTCTTTGGTGCGAATGTCGCTGGAGATGTTGACCGGATCAGCTAAATCGATATCGCGGTAGAAGCCACCGACTTGCAGCTTGCGAACATCATTGCGCGTCTTGCGCATGACATGCGATACACGCTCGGCAGTCTCTAGATCGCTGGCTCCATAGGAGACCACGAGATCTTCGGCGGGTACAAACATCGACACCGGGCGATTTAGCTGCGGGTCGAAGTAGACCTTGCGGAAAGCACTGCCTGCCAAAGCCAGCGAGAACAGCATCTTCTCCGTTTCGGAGCGATATTCCACCATCCGCTCGGTGAGCAGATAGTTCATGTAGTCCTGAACTCTGACCGCCTGGCGGTCTTTGTCCTCGGTGTGCTTACCGATCACTACGCCACGGACTGGGCCTTGGGCAGGGAAGATTTCGGTAATCGCCTGTGCTTGAAACCTAACGACTGCCTCAGTGAGCAGCGGGTGGAACACGCCGCAAGCACCCGGCCATGGCTCGGTACGCTCTTCGATCTTTAGGCCAAGCAAGCTCAAGCCATTGATGTAGGTCTTTTCCCAATCCGAACGAGAATCTTTATCGGATTCAAACAAACCCACAAGTTCATTGGAGAGCGAAGCGAGATCGCCATCACTCATGAAGTCAGCAAGGTTGGCGTCGTGGTCGGTAGCTACCGCAGCTTCGGAACCGCCCAGATCAATCTCAACACTGCCATCTTCATTGATGGTCATGGCCGGGGCAGCATCGCCCATCGCAATGACATCGATCTCAAGTTCTGCGACTTGAGCATCAGGATCATCTGCAATTAGCGGAACCAGTGCCTTGTCGATGGCCATGAATTACCTATTTGACAGGGCCGCCAACAATCCATGCATCGCATGTCCTGTCACCGGCACACTTAAAATGAAAGAACTCACAATACCCTAAATTAGATGCTTCGATAACATCTTTGGCATTGCTTTCATGCGGCTCATCACCACCCTCTATCCCTTTGGTGATGCACTCCATCATCTGTGGAGTCTGGATAAAGGCGGCACAGTTACCGCATCGGGACTTCTTGGCTTCTACTGCGGGAACCATCCACATGTCCGACTTCGCTTGCCAGAACTTGCGGCTTGGTTCGTTAGGATTTAGTGGGCCATAACCATATTCCTTGATCGCATGGTTACGGTTTTTCAGATTTACATGGACATCTTGCGTGGCAACCGGGCAAGCCTTGAGTCCTTTCTTGTAGGACTTGCGAATTTCGCTGGCCACTGCCTCGCGCTTAGCCGATGCCATTAGATCATCTTCCTGTCTATGTAAACCTTCTCTACATTCCCGCCAACGGCTTTCTTTTTAGAGGTTGGCTTTTCAACTTTTCCAATAAAGTTCAGAAACGGAAACTTCGATCGCAACTCGATAGCATCTTTCGGTAAATCTTCTGTTTTAATGTAAGGACTAGAAGAATTTATCTGATAGTTTTTGCCAACTATATCTGAAAAAGCATTCTTTACGACCGTTGATAAAGAAGCATCTTCTTCAGAGGGAGATACTAACTCTTTCAAAAAGGGATGTTTTAGGATGTAAGCCTCTCTATCTTTATCAGAGGCTCCCCACGCCATCTTCCTTCTTCGAGCGTAATCAGAGTCTTCAGTGCCTTTGTAAAACTCTGGGTCTTCACGAATTGCCGCGTCATAAACTCTGCGTAGATTTGACGTATAGGCCGGATACGATGTCGATCCATACATCAGATCGTAAAAGCGGTTTATAAGCTCATCCTTTTCTGGATTAAAGCTCCAAGACTTTTCATGCCTGAGTTCATGAGTAAATGTGTTGGGATTCGCATTCCTGCCAACCCCGATAATGGTTTTACCTTCAGGTACCCTTTCGCCATCTTGCAAGGCGGAAGAGAAGTCTTTGGTTATCTTGGACGCAACCTGAGCCGGTGTACGTCCTTTTTCGACCATTGGTCTTGCATTAAAGCCAGAATAATAGCTGTAAGCGTCAGGACGCCCAAGCATGTACATTTTCTTTAAGTTCTCAGGCGTCACCAATTCCTGGAACTGACCACCTATTTTCGAACGCAGCAAAGCCTCAATCCCAGGAGACTCTGGAGAGCGGCCTCTAGCCTGCTCATCAAGCTCTTCAAAGTACCGCCTAGTGTTGGGTGGCATTAAATCATTTTCCTATCTATGTAGACCTTCTCTACATTACCGCCAACTGCTTTCCTTTTCGGGGTCATGGCAGTGTTTATGAATTCTACCAGCGCTTTATTTCTTGGGTGGCTAGCAATTTTCTCAAACTCACTTAAAGAGTCGGCATATTGCTGGCTGCTTTCGTAACCGCTGTTTCCAGTTCCAACCCAAGCAGATCCGAGGGGTATGCCAAGTCTCTTGGCCACCTTGTCTTTATTCGCCAGCCTTACTGCAAATGCAGCTGCTTGTCCGGTAATCCCTTGCTTCAGAAGCTTTTCGTAAAGCTCCCTGTCACCTTTCATGGCAGGATCATAGTTTACATCGTTCTGAAGTGCGTACTTGACACCCTGTGGATCACCCTCAAGGGCAGACTTTGGCACAACAGGATCTACGCCAAAAACACCAGACATTCCCTGGCCTTCCTTCAAGGCTAAAGCAGCAAGCTGCTCAGAAGATAACTGCGGAACCCCATACGGCTCCCCCAGTTTCATTGCCATTACTTTTGCATAAAGCTCTGGGGCATTTAGCTTTGTCGGCAAAGTTTCTATTCCAGTCTTTCCGCCATATCGCCCAGTGGGGTCTGCCCTGTACCCACTTACGTTATCTGGAAAGGAGGTTAAATCGACATCTAACCCTTTTAGCCAGTGACCCAGATTAGTCTGTCTTTCCCATTCTTTAAGACGATTCTTTTCAGCAATCTCTTTTCTAATGGTTTCTCGACTCTTTGGAGGGTTTTTTACTGGCATCACTACAACCCTTCAGTAATAGTTGATGCGACGGCGCCGAATCTTCTCCATCGGCTCATCGCTATCGATTGATATGAACCCGCCCTGCCTGAATCTCAGAAGGGCTTGGGTGCTGGAGTCTACCAAGTCATCATGCTCGGCGTTAGGGAAGGCTGCGAATTCCTCAACAACCTCTTCTGCCCAGCGAGTCTGCGGTGTCCACACGACACCACTAGAAAACAAATCGCTGACCGCATTGACTCTGGCCACCTTGTCATTACCGCGACTCGGGGTGAACTCCGATACCGGAATACCCATCGCCCGAAGCTCATAAATCAACGGTGCGCCAGCGGCCTTGGCTTCCACAATGAAGGCATCTGGGTTGTACTGCATGTACATCTCATATGCCTTTTTCTTTAGTTCCGGAAATTCCATGCGTTCTTTCACAGCGTCCAATAGGATGATGTTGTTCTGTGTTACGCCGGTTTCCGGATTTGGATACTTAAACACGCCCCAAGTGGTGCAGGCGGAGAAGTCCGAGGTTTGCTTCTTGGTGAAAGCGGTGTCCCAGGACTGGATTAAAAACTCACAAGGCGGTGGGTCTTCTCTTTCCCATACCCGCCACCATTCTCGCTTAACAATCGCCCCTTCTTCAGAGGTCGGATTCTGCTGGTACTGAGCCGACCACTTACCTGTCGGCAGTTCCGACCGAATGGCTTCTAACTCACCTAGCGACCAGAACTCTGGCCACAACGCATTGCCCGAGGGCAAGATCGCGGGAAGCTCAATCACTTCCCATTCATCGGTGCCGCCTCGCTCAATGGAAGCTTTTAGCACCCTGCCTGTCAGATCCCGCTGATGCCAGCGGGTCATCACGATAATGATGGCACCACCTGGCTGCAAACGCTGCCGAGGGCCGGAGGTGTACCACTCATAGGTCTTGTTGTAGACCGCAGGATCGCCTAAGGCAGCCTCCTGCTCACTATGGGGGTCATCGATGATCAGAAGGTCAGCACCCTTACCAGTGACTGCACCCCCAATACCGATGGCGAAATACTCACCACCCTTGTTGGTACTCCACCGACCTGCGGCCTTGGAGTCTGCCTGCAAATCCACATCGGGGAAAATCTTGTGGTAGTCGTCGGAGGCTACGAGGTTCCTTACTTTACGCCCGAATCCGACCGCCAGTTCCGCTGTGTGCGAACACTGGATGATCTTCTTGTTAGGGTAGTTACCCAAAAACCAAGCCGGCAGCATGTAGGAAGCAAACTCAGACTTGGTGTGACGAGGAGCCATGTTGATGATCATGCGCTTGCACTCACCATTAGCTACCCGCTCAAAAGCCTTGGACATCACCTTGTGATGACTGCCCTCGATGAAGGCTGGCCACTGGCTTTTCACAAACTGGAGGAAGCCCCGCTGAGCTTTCTCGATCTCACGGGCTTTCTCTAGCTCTTCAACCAGATGCAAAATCTCCGCCTTCTGAGCATCAGGCAGCAACGAAATCTTGCCTAGCAAATTAGGGTCGAGGTTGAGAATAAGAACTGCCTAGAAAGCCGCGCGGTACAGCGTTTATATATACACCATGCCGAGGAGCTTTAATAGCTCCGAGGCATAACCCCCTGCAAACAGTACTGACTTAATACAGACTTTACGTTGGAATACCCGGGGGTTCTTAGGGGGGATTTCCCTCGATTTTAGCATGCTACCTCCCCTTGACAAAAAATTCAACAAGAGTTTTTTCACAAGTAATCCTAATTAGATTCATGTAGTTAGGAGATTCAGTAGGCAGTTTTATACGATTTCACTTTGCGTTCACCTAGTGGATATAGGTATGAACGATGTACACACAATATCCGGACGAAAATACCCCCCATGGGGTAGGGGTTCCTATGACTTTATTGCAAATAAAAAGGGGGAACTGCCTGTGGGAATGGTGTGTGGTTTTTAAGCAACGGGGTGGGGGTCGGAAATACAAGCTGTAGTGAGGGGAATAGTGTACGGGTCGCGCGCGGGTACCGTCACGCGCAGCGGGGGGTCGGGGGTATGCACAGTCACGCGCCAGCGTCACGCGAAGCGGGTAGGGGTGATTTCTTTGAGAATTCTTTGACGTCTCCAGGGCGAGGCTGGCGGTTGCTGTGAAATTTTACAACTGTCCGCAGAGTGGTCATAACATTGTTATGTGAAATAGTGCTTGCATTTGTATATACGCATGAGAGAATAGCGGAGCGGTAGGTTCACCCTATTGCTTGCTCTGTAAAAATCTGGAATTGGTGCGGATATCACCACACAACCATTTGGGAGATATCTGTATGAAGTCATTCAAACTCGACGTTACTAAACTCATCGCCGCCCACAATGCTGAAGAATCAGCATTAGAGGCACTTGAGGGGAAACGCGCCACGTTCGCATCATGCGTTCGTGACTTGTTTTCAGACTGCAAACTTGTAGGTGACTACAACGCGCGCCGTGAATTGGTAAATGCGGCGATCGATGCCAAGGTTAAGGATGTCGAAAAGGCAACCAAAATCAAGGCAAAGGTTCGAACCAATCTTAACCGGATGTTGCCGGACGGATTGACACTCAATAAACGCAAAGGTGGCCGAAAGGCAACCAAGGCAACCAAGGCAGCACCGGCAGCGACCAAGGCAGCAACCAAGGCCGCAGCGACTACCGCCACGATTCAGGCCGCAACGCCTACCGATTTTCTTTCGGTGGTGTCGGCATGGGTAGCCGGTAAGAGTAAGGCCGAATTGACTTCGATGCGTTCGCGTATCGATGGCCTGTTCGCTTCTGCGATCGTCAATAGCAAGTAAAAACTAAAACGTCCGCGCCAATTCCACCACACAAGCCCTAGGGTTCACGCCCTAGGGCTTTTTGCTTTTTGCATAACAATGTTATGTAGATTCCGCATCATCCTCGACGTCATCCTCGCTGTCATCGCCATAGATGATGTCATCCTCATCATCCGTATCGTCAGGGCTGACAGGCGCCTGCACTAAAGCAGACAGACGGGCGATCAATTCGCTTTCCACCTCGGCAGACGGGCGGCTGATGTTCGCCACGTTCACGTTCACCTGCTGGCTGCCAGTCTCGATCAGTTTGGTGATACGCGCCAGTCCCATCAGGGCAGACACGCGAGAGGCAGGCGGACTCTCCTTATCCCCAGCCTCCTCCTTCAGACGGGCGAGCGTCCACTCCCGCAGGCCGATGCTCTGCTCCAGCAACGTCTTCTCGCTCTTTCGCTTCAGCCCCTCGATGTGTCGCTGCACCCTCGGATCGCCCATCAGACGGGCGGCCGCAGAATGTATAGACGCTTTCTTCGCATTGTCTCCAGGGCGATACGCTGTGGCATACGCCTGCACCGGACGGTCGCCCTTCACCACTAACTCGCAGAATTTAATGGCATTTTTAGTGAGTGGCTTCAGCCCCTGCATAGTCGGTTCATTGCTCGGCATAGTGATGTTATCTCATAACGGTTTTTCGATGCCCCAAATGTACATGGACGGATATGCGACAGGCAATAGCCGATGCGCTGCCTGAAGTGTCAGGGGGTATTGACATATGTATATACATTTGCTATAATGGCGGAGCCAAAGTCGGATACCGCATGACTCTACATAACATTGTTATGTGAATCCGAAACGCAGGCGGGATGAGCGAGCCTAGTTATGGGCAGTGACCTCTGAAACGATCTGGAAAAGGATCGGGGTAGGCAGACAACCTACTCGGGCGAATGGCAGAAAGACGCGCAGCGTCTGTATGCGAAGCGCGCTGGCGTGTGGGCTGCACACGCGAGGAGTGAAGTCGTGACAAGTCGGTTTCTGTGTACACACACAAAAAGGTATTAGACAGCCCTTTAAGGGTAGACGATTGACGATAGACGGACTGCGGTCTGTCAGGTCACACCACCGGATAGCCGGTTCGATCGTGTTAAGCCTGTGTGCATAGACGCCTAGATGACTTACTCCGTAGCCGATACGGACAGGCAATGTATGTCCGGCAGCGGTAGGGAAGTGACCTACATAACAATGTTATGTGGATGATCCCGAGTATCTGCCTACAACGCTATTTCGCATTTGTGAATAGCCTAGGCCACCTTGTTGGGAGACAGGGTGGCCGTGGGTGTTCAACAAACCGGAGAGACGCAATGCAACTGGATAAAGGTACCTACGGTCGCCTCCAGACAGGCGGCACTACTGCCCGCGTGATGGACAACCTTCGCAACAAGGGTGCATCCCGTTGGGCAATCAAGATCAAGGGACAGGTGATTGTCGTGGGGGACAAACTCCACGCCGTCGCCCTGTATGAGAAGGCAGTGGCTCTGGGTGCAGAGCCTGCCCTAATTCGAAGCGGCAAACTTGTGAGGGTAATGCAATGACCAGTCAGGACTGGGAGACGTTCTCGAAACGATACCGACTGCACAGCGAAGACCTCGCTTTCTACGCCTGTCTGGATCGTGATGGGGCGTGGTTCGACTCATCGGAGAGTTTCTCGATCGCTCTGCACTGGTGTCGCTACTACGCCGGTGACTTCAGCGACGAGATCAGCGACTCCCAATGGATGAACGAGGATGGCAAGAAGCAAGGCTATTCAGTCGTGCATGGGACGATGCTGAAAAAGATGTGGGAAAAGGGTTTGGTTTCATAGAAAGACGCGCAGCGTCTGTATGCAGCCATCGGCTGCATAACAATGTTATGCAAAAGGAGTGAAGGAAATGGGTATTGATTATCAGGGTTTAGTGAACAAGGCACATGACGCAGGAATGGCTGCCCTCACCGGCTGTCATCCGACACCGATGGTCATAAGAGGTGGTGTACCTGGGGGCGAGCAACGCACATGGTACGTCGATGAAGGTGCGTGTGGATTCGCATGGATCGAGTTCGCCGGTAACACTGCCTTCGGGAGGTGGGCGAAGAAGGCAGGTGTGGCCACGCCGCACTACCCCAAGGGCTTGTGTGTATGGGTGAGCGAAGGCGGGCAGTCGATCGCTCGCAAGGAAGCCTATGCCATCGCCTTCGCCAAGGTACTCAACGAGGCGGGCATTTCAGCCCGTCCGAACTCCAGACTGGATTGAGGTGACGTATGAATTCGGTAAAGGTTAACAAACTTCCAGGTGATGCTTGCGCCGAAGACGGGCAGCCCGACATCGAGGCGACAGTCGCGCACATGATCAAACTCCATGGCACTAAAAGGGCATACCAAAGGGCAAACGACCATGCTTGCTCATACCCATCTTGGAGTTGGCAGTACAAATATTGGCTAAATGTTGGAGCAATCATGCTGCGCAAGGAGTGGGAGGCTGACGGATTCATACAAAGAACATCAGGAGAAAAACAATGACTAGCAAACTACGAGTGACTGTCGTGTTTGAGTACGACGATATCGATAGCGCAGATAGTCCAGAGGCAGAGGGTTGGATCGAGGGTATCAACGAGGAGTTGACCACGCTCGCGTTTGCCTATGGTGCAGACCATATATGGATAGACGATGCCAAGGTGGTAGAGGAGGTAGTCCATGCCAATTAAATTCCAAGTCGAACACGACACCCTGTGTCGGCATTTGCATCTTAATGGAACACAACCAGGATGGGTCAACTGTTGGACGAGCTATAGAGAAAACATACCTATGCCAACCTACTACGACACTCGCGAGGAGGCAGAGGCAGACCTACGCGAATTCATTGCCGAGTCCATGTCCTATTTCCAGCGTGGTGAACTGGAGTCACCGCCCGATCGTAACCAATGGCGGGTGTCCGCCGTCTATGTGCAACAACAGGAGGTGTTAGACCTTGCCTGATATTGACGTATATACAAAAGAGAGTATAATTAGCGTGTTGAATAATTATTAAACGGAAACCCGCAAAGCGGGTGAACGCGGGGCTTGTCCCCGCATAACAATGTTATGCAAAGGAGTGAAGACCATGCATATTTTCGGTTCAAAGTATTTCGCTTGGGCTTTTGACGATCCGCATGACCTATCGCGTTTCAGGCAGCGATCGTTCATCAATGCCTACCTAAAACTGTACAGCGAGAATCGTGAGGCCGCCATCGGTCTCATGCAAAGGTTCATCAGTTCCACGCCATCCTATCGTACCAACGCATACGAAGGCACTGACGGGCGGCACAACATCACACGCCATCACTGCGTGACTTTCATCCTGCGACCGTTGACCGACGCCTGCAAGGACGAGGGCTTCATGCTGCCATGGGTGATGTACCACAACGAGGTCAGTTATCGGGATGAGTCCATCTCGACAGATCGACTACGCCTGTGGTATCGCTTCTGCGATGAGCCTAATGTATGCGATGGCGACGATGCTATCGAGTACATGGGAAATGCAATCGCCATGTTCACCTGCGAGGACTGCGGTCAACCCACCGCAGATGACGACTGTCGCAGCGTGGGTGACTACACCAGCATCTGCTCAAGTTGCTGTGACAATAGTTATTCATGGTCAGACTACGAGGATCGGTACATCCACGACGACGATGTATGCACTGCCCTCGATCAGTATGGCAACGAGGTGTCCATCAGTTCTAGCAACACTGATGATTTCACCTACGACGAAGATCGTGAGATGTACGTCCACAACGAGTACTCGCCGCCGATCATTGGCGACTACCACTCATCCAAGAATCGCATCTCATACAAGCCAGACCAGTGGACTGCCAAGCATGACCGATACCTAGGTGTCGAGTTGGAAGTCGAGTGTGTCGAGGCCAGTCGTAAGTCGCAGGCAGAGATGATCAGGGATTACGTCGAGAACAGCGGTCACCGTCTGTTCTTCGAGCGTGATGGTTCGCTACAGAGCGGCTTTGAGATGATCACCGATCCCATGTCGCTACCCGCGCACCGCGATCTGTTCTCATTCCTCAAGCAGAAATCGTTGACTCGCAACATCCGCAGCCACAACACCACTACCTGTGGTCTCCATGTCCATGTCAGTCGCTCTGGTCTGACTGACCTTCAAATCCAGAAGGTCGTGGCGTTTGTCAACTCGCCAGAAAACGAGTGGTTCATCCGCGCATTGGCTCGCCGCTACTCATCCGGTTTCTGTGTGGTCAAGTCCGACAAGAAGATCGGCAAGTCTATCCACATCGGCCTCGACCGATACGAGGCAGTCAACCTCACTAACCGCCGCACTATCGAGTTCCGCATCTTCCGAGGCAGTCTCAAGTACGAGGCCGTGATCGCAGCCATCGAGTTCTGCCACGCCATACTCGAGTTCTGCAAGCCTGCTGTCACCGGCATCAACCAACTGTCAGCCGGTGCGTTCCTGACCTTCTGCTCCAAGCAGTTGGCGGCAGACACCAAAACCCTGCGATCGTATGTATCGCAGCGCATCAGTGGACGAGCAGAAGTAACAGAAGAAGAAGCCGCATAACATTGTTATGCAAGGCTCGACAACAAAATCAACCAAGGAGTAATGACAATGTGTTTGTTAGTAGAACAGAAGCAAGATACCCAATTCGACGACGCCTTCCTGCGTGATGTGTACAGCAAGAATCGTGACGGCATCGGCATCATGTACGCCGAGGCTGGCCATGTTGTAGTCAAGAAGTTGCTGCCCAAGACAGCGCAGGACTTTGTCGAGTTCTATCGGCAGTACGCCGATGGCCGCGACTGCATCTGGCATGCCCGTATGCAGACTCACGGCGACATCGACCTCGAGAACTGCCATCCCTACATGGTGACCAAGAACATCTGGATGGCACACAACGGCATCCTCACATCCGGCAATGACAACGACAAGAAGAAGTCCGATACCTGGCACTTCATCCGCAATGTCATCGAGCCTGCTGTGTCGTACAACCCTGCGCTACTGCTCGATCCGCAGTATCAGGCGTTCCTTGGCGATCTAATCGGCGGCACTAACAAGTTCGGGTTCATGACCCACGACGGCACATCAATCATCATCAATCGCGATGCGGGTGTCACCTTCCAAGGCGCATGGCTCTCCAACACTTACGCATGGTCTGCCGGTAAGTACGGACTGGGCAGTAAGACTTCAGGTCTGTCCGTATATTCATCCTATGGCAGTCGCTATGCCGGTGAGTATTCCTACTACGACTGGGAGGAGGGCTATTCCTACAACAAGAAAAGCAAGGAGGTATCGCGCAACTCACCGACCGAGATGAAGACGGTGGTCAAGGCTGCCTACAACTCATGGCTCAACAACAACCTACAGCAGTGGGTCAACGATGCGCCGTGGAAAGCCAGCGCCTTGTTGGAGTTCGCCTACGAGAGTGCCGAGTGCGAGGACGTTGTTGCAGATGATCCGGTCGTGGCAGCGCAGTGGATCGAGGAGTTGTTCACCGAACACGGTCTCACGCCTTTCAACATGAAGGTCGAATGGTCTTCGGAGATCTGCTAATGAGCATCATTCAAAACCCAGAGCAGCATTGGGAAAAGGCTGCTCAAGACTTACTGGTTGGCCGCACGATTGTGGCTGCTCGATACCTTGACAAGAAGGAGGCGAAGCGACTCGGTTGGCATACACGGTCAGTTATCTTTGAACTGGATGACGGCACGTTGCTATGGCCTAGCATGGACGATGAAGGTAATGGCGCAGGGGCTATGTTCACTACGGATCGGAACCAGCCCACCCTGCCAGTGCTAAGTATCCGATACCAATCAAGCAAGGAGTGATGACATGGGACTAGATATGTATCTGACGGGGGAGAAGTCATTCATTGATGACTTCGAAGACCCGAGTAAGAACATCATGGAGGATGGCTTTCGATTGCGATCAAAGCGATATGAGTTGGGCTACTGGCGTAAGCACCCCAATCTGCATGGCTACATGGTGCAGAGTTTCGCCAGTGGTGTCGATGATTGCCGAGAGATATACCTAACAGAGCCTGATATCAGGGAGGTTATATCGGCAATCAGAACAAGGAAGCTGCCATTCACTGAAGGGTTTTTCTTTGGTGTATCGCAGACCAGTGACGAGAGGGTTGCAGAGGATGTCGCTCTCTTTCAGAGAGCCTTGCTGTGGGTGAGCGACATGGAGAACAGAGTGCCAGGTGAATACCGCATGGTGATTTATCAGGCGAGTTGGTAGTGCATAACAATGTTATGTGGAGGAGTGGACAATGAGTTCAGATATATCAGATGACCTAGATGAAGAACGGGAAGCGCGACTCAAGAAAGCTCTTGAGGAAGCAGACTGGAATAGAAAGCGTAGAAGGGAATTACATCCAGATGAAACCCTTGAGCATGAGGTTTTTCTTCTGGTCGATTACTGGTTGATATCAGTGAAGAGTCCGCCAGGTTTGTATGCCTTGATGGGTAATGAAACAGAATTCAAAGAAGCCATAGTTAAACTAGTCAAAGAATGGCAAGGAGTAGCAAGATGAGCCAGTACAGTGATGATCATTACTACGACGATTACGATATGCATCGTGCATATCACGAGCAAAGTCAGCATCAACAGCGGGTGCTGGAGATACAGACTCTGATTCGCTATCACAAAACCCTAGTGGATTGCTTAGAGACGGAACTCAAAGTGATGGAGTTAGGCTTTGGTAAGAGGAAGTTCTCTGATGTTATCCGCAGCAAACCGAATCCAGACCTCCCTTTCTAAGTTGTCTCGCAAGTTCCTTGGCTTGTCTGACTTCATCGAGGGACTGCCTATCGAGCATGCTCCACACTTGGCCGTGGCTGGCACTGACGGCAGCCGCCTGATGTTCAACTTCGACCACGTGGATATGCTCGATGACGATCAACTCGATGGGCTTGTTATGCACGAGATCATTCATGTGATCGATATGCATGCCGAGCGAGCAACAGACAAGAACCTGATCCTGTGGAACTCCGCCTGTGATCTACGCAGCAACTACATTGTGCGTAGTGTGCAGATGCGAGTGCCGCAGGGGACGGCGGACAACGCAGCCTATGATGGCATGAATGTCGACTCCATCTATGGTGATCTGCTGTCGCAGTACCAGAGGTTGCGTAGGCAGTTCATGCCAAGAGCTAAAGCAATCAAGGGAAGGTTAGTGTGAGAAGGAAAGATCAAACCATAGATAAGAAGATCAACGAGATTGCCAGTCTTCGCAACCAGATCTCCGAGATGGAGATTGCGTTCAACAAAGAACGCGGTGAGCGGCTGGTCTCAGAGGTGATGCTATGCGCCATCTTGTTTGGCGCAGGCATCGTATTAGGTTACTGGTTAGCAGGAGTGTGACATGTCATTTTCAGATAGACAGAAAGCAGCAGTGGGTTTGGCGCTTGGAATTATGTGCATCACTGGCGGATTCATCGGTGGCTACTACGTGACACAGACCATCAATGAGATTCAGGCAGTGCAAAGTTGCGGTGCGATGTATCACCCGAAAACCGCTAAATTCCAGTGGATTCCATGCGATCCCACCAACATGACGATCATCTCTGAGGAGGACAGAGCGTGGCAGGAAAAGCAGTAAAGAAGAACAAGGCGCTGGACGATCTGATCGTGGTGCTGAATAGCCACACCTACGAGATGATCCAGTCTCTGATCGTGGCTGAACTCATGTCCACTCTGGACTGCCTTGAGCATGACCTGAAGAAGCGCAAGGCTGGTGGATATGAGTACGGTGTCTTCTCGTCCGACAAGCGGGAGGACATCAAGATCATTCAACAGCACATCGATGCGATGAAGTTGGTCACCGCCTACTTCGGTGTCAAGGAATGAGATATGGAACGCAAGTACACCAAGATATCCAGGTACAACCCTCGCATATCGTTTGATCAGTACACCACCCTGCTACAGCGCAAGGCCAATGCCATCAACAACAGGGCGAAGTATCGTGATCTGGTGAAGGCGTGGGGTATAGGGCAATCTGTCTTGGGGACTGCCCTCAAGCGCGGCATCAAGCAATACGACTACAAGATGTGGAAGGAGACGCAACATGAACGGAAAGCCTAGGGCTACCTTAGTTGGGTTCAAGACCCTGAAGGAAGCACAGCAATGCTTGTATCAGTTGACTAAGGACTACATGATCTCAGTGGTAACCGAAGGTACATTCGATGGCGAGCCGCTGGCCTACATCGTGGTGCGTAAGGACTACGAGCCGATCGTGAAGGGGCAGTTATGAAACTCTATGACGTTCCAAGAAACAGTCGCATCAGATTGCTAGGCGACACGCTATCGAGTGACATGGAATTAAATTTCCACCACATCGATGGCATGTATTCCTATTGCACAGATGATGATGGGAATGTAATGCATCTGGCAGCATGGGCTGAGATTGAATTAGTTAAACAGGAGCAACCGCGATGACCCGCGACGAATTAGAGAACATCGCAGAACAAATTGGTTGGATCATCGGTGAAATAATGACGTATTCGCAAGCGATAGATTTTGCGGAACTAGTAGCCAGCGCAGAGCGAGAGGGAATTTTAGAGATGGCTGATTCGCTTGGCTATATAGACGTTGACCCTGTTCGGGCGAGGGGTGAGGACTAGATCATGTATGTAACATTGAGCGAAGCGGAGCAGAGGTTAGCTAAGTACTTAGCTAAGCAGCGGTATGACAGCGCAAGAGATAAGGGACTGCCTAATCGGAAGATGGGGGATCAGTCCAACGAACTCACCGATCTGGAGGGTATCGCTGCCGAGATCGCCTTCTGCAAACTCGCCAATGTCTACCCTGACCTAGACCTAGACCACACCAAGGCCGAGGACTGCTACCTTCGAGACGGCAGGTCAGTGGATGTCAAGTCCACCACCTATGAGAGCGGCAGGCTATTGGCAGTCAAATGGAAAGATGCCACGCAGGTGGATCTGTTTGTCCTGATGGTGGGCAAGTTCCCCAAGTACCGGTGTGCCGGCTTCTTGACATCGACCGAATTGCTCGATGCCAAAAGGTTGACTAACCTAGGGCATGGGGAGGGGTTCGCTGCCACCCAAGATCAGTTGCATGACCCTATCAATTTACTAGAGAGAGGACGCAGACATGATTGATGACAAGTCACCGCCTGGCAGTTGGCAGGAGGAGATGAGTCGGATGCCTTGGAAGTGGAGCCAGCACTCATCCATCCCACCTAACGAGGCGCTTGCTAGGCTGCAAGCGAAGAACCTGTATGTGGAATACACATCCCTGAGCGACGAGATCCGAAGACTTCAAGCCGATTTGTTTTCAGCAAGAGAGAGGTTAGCTAGATATGTCGAACAAGAACGAACTCAAAAAGCAGATCTATCAGGAAATCAAAGCCCTGCACGGCAGGATTCAAGCCCTCAATGCCAAGCTGACTCGACTTGAGATTGACTCACCCGAGCCGTTCCCGTTTGATGATGACTACATCCCACCCTTCCTGAGAAAGAAAGATGTCCCGTATACCCACTGAGATGAGACTAAAGGCAGAGGAACTCATGTATGAACTACATGGGTGGGCTGGCAACAACCATGCCTCTCCGCAGTCTGACTGCATGGCAGAGGCTGCTATCCTCATATCCGACCTGCTGAAGGTGGCTAACGCTTCTTCATCGAGGGTATCGGCAGCCCAGTCCATCCTGCAGCAGGCCGAGGCCATGATCGCAGAGCGTGGCAAGCGTAGGGACAACGGGCAGGAACGCTCGATGCAAAGGATTGTCAAGACCTTCGAAGCCCTGACTGATCACAAGATGACCGAGGTCGAGGGCTGGTTATTCATGGTGGTTCTCAAGCTCTGTCGAGAACGCACCGGATCTGACATTGATAACTGGATAGATGGGGCTGCCTACATGGGACTGGCAGCCGAGGCCGTGGAAAAAATGAAGGGCAACAGCCCCTCTGCATAACAATGTTATGTTAAATTTCACGCCTCACCACTCCATCTCATGCGTCTTCACTCCGTGGTTGTGGTGAACTTTGCCCGTTGGCGTCAAACCCAACGGGCTTTTTTTTGGAGTAAGCAATGGCTAGAAAGAAGAAACCCAAGATTCCAGATGAGATCGACATCAATGTCGTGATGCCTAGGATCTTGATCATGAAGAACGAAGAAGCCTGTCTGCGTTCTGCGGAGAGGCTGATCGAGGTGCTGGCGCAATGCTGTGCTGCCATCATCTCTGCCAATCGAGATGCCTCGATCTGCATGGGCATGGTCAACCATGTCTACGAGAACAACGGGGTGCTGCGAGTTGCCCTAGCAACCCACACGCCGCACGATGTGGATCATTTCCGCATGACGATGATTGCCCTGTCGACTGCCTACGAGGAGATCATGGGTGGACACCAGATAGAACTGGTTGACCCCGTAGATTTCAGTCAGCTCGACGTCATGCGTATGGAGGGGAGCGTTGAAACAAGACCTTCCTAAATACCAGCCCACATGCGGTGCATGCCACTACTCAAAGGCAGTGCAATATGATCTGCAGAAAGGTGGCAAAACTGACTGGCTTTTATATTGCACATTATGGGAGGGACATCTCTATGCTGCCTGTTCCCAGTTTGTGTACGAACCTGGAACTGATGTCACCCAACCCAAGCGAAGGGTGGCATAATCTGTATTGACATATAGGAGATCGACATGGCCTACACCAAACCGAGTCTGCGTGAGCGACTTAAGAACCAGATCATGAGCGAGAACGTGGCTGGCACGAAAGCAGGGCAGTGGTCAGCCCGTAAAGCCCAGCTGCTCGGCAAGCGTTACAAAGACGCTGGCGGCAGCTACTCCGGCAGCAAAACCAAAGCACAAAAGAGTTTAAGCAAATGGACAAAGCAAGAGTGGACGACCAAATCTGGCAAGCCCTCCAGCAAGACTGGCGAAAGATATTTGCCGAAGAAGGCAGTGAAGGCGCTGTCCTCGGAGGAGTATGCCAAGACGACAGCGGCCAAGCGCAAGGGCAAAGCACAGGGCAAGCAGTTCGTGAAGCAGCCCAAAGCGATCGCCAAGAAGGTTAAGAAGTACCGAGATTGACATGCCCAAGAAGAAGAACGAAGACAAGATGCTGATCTTCCGTTGCCATGCCGCAACAATCCTGAAGGTCAAAGCCATCGCAGCAGCCGAAGGGCGGACAGTATCAGCGCAGATTCGTCACATGATCGACGACTACCCGCTGAAGCCGCGCTTCATCAAGGCTGCCAAAAACACCCTGAAGAAGAAGCCAGGCGCCAAACCAAAGGAGATTATTCAGGAGACACTAGCAGCGAAGTACGCTACCGAGCAGCGGCCTGAAGACACGCCGCCTGTAAAAGGCTCTCAGCCTGCTCAGTGGTGGAACGCACCGACCGATGAGACCCCTGCTTCAGGGTCGGATTGAAGTAAACCTTGAGTGTATTGAGACCAGTTCTCAATTCCATAATGGGTGATGGCAGTTCTCGGATGACAGAGTTCCAAACCGCTCTGTATCCGCTAGGTGGGCAGTTCCGTTGTAGGTAACGGTCTGCCGACAGGATTGCCAACGCCCTAGGTGCGCGGTTCCCCACCGACATTTGCACCCTCTCCATCTGAATCGATGATGGAAATATCCCAGACTTGTGAGCCAATGCGTAGAACGCCATCGCAGCGTCGTACTGATCGACGTCGATAGCCTTCTGCAGATAGAGGCGGTCGACCAACAACTGATCGACCACCTTCGCTCTGAGGAACACCCCGTCCTCGGACTCCAACCGCACCGTGTGACGACGATGCAGTTCATTGGAGCCGAGTTCGTTGGCGACTAGATCCCTAGTTGTCGATGTTCCAGTCAAAGTTATCCGGTTTCACTGCGGCATATTGCCGATCCGACCATCTTGTGCTAGCCGGATCAAATTGTAAATACGCCATACCCATTCTGCCAAGCCACTGCCATCGTGCTTTCCACACATGCGCTTCAGGCCCATCCTCAGTGCGAGTGACAGTCAAGCCGAGATCGGCCTTGGCAAACCACGCCATCGACTTAGCGACATCGAGTCCGGTCACCACCTTCTGGCTACGATCCATAGGCTTTGCCGGATGCGCGACAAAGAACACATGCACACCGGATTGCTTGGCGAATTGCTGCACCTTGGTGAGCATGCCGTTGATGGCGTCTGTTTCCAGTCGATCCTTGGTGTCTACCTCGATGAAGTTGTACGGGTCGATCACTAAGATCCGAACACCCATACGCATGACTGCTGCACGAGCAAAGTCGAGGATGCCCTCGATGTGGGCTGGCGCACCGGCCATGTAGTCAAGCCACACGAAGTGATCGAGCATCCAACCTAGCGCGGCATCCCGCTCTTCGATAGACATACGAGGCTTTGTCATGCCATCGAAGAACGGTTTGCCGACGATCTTGGAAGCCAGCTGCGCCATGTGCAGATGCGGTGGCTTCTCGAAACTACAGAAGGCGGTCTTCCACCCATGCTGCTGCGCGGCATTGAGGCAGACCTGATCGATGAGATCCGACTTACCACTGCCCGGGAACCCTGTGACCACGGTCATCATCCCCTCCGAGATGTTCATGATCTGATCCAAGGCAGGGATGCCGGTGCTGACACCTTTGGTGTGACCCTCGTTGTAGAGATTATCGAACCGCTGCGCGTAATGGTCGGCTCCGTAGAGGCCAGCCATGGGGATGGGTCGGGCAGAGTTGAAAGCCGCCAATAGGCCGTCTGTGCCAGCCTGAGCGAGGGTTTCATTGGCATCCTTGCATGGCAGATTGATTCTCCAGCACTTGGCCTTGCCAACCCTGCGAGAGAGTTCCTCGATGAGGGCTTCACCGGCAGGGTCTAGGTCAGGCGAGAAGTAGACGCGGTCTGTGTTGGCGAGAAGCTCCTGCGCTTCCCAGACATAGGCAAAGCGACGATCATCCTGCGGATCGATGGCGCCATCCTTGACGCGCTGCGGCGCACCGTTCGGGACGCTCACCACGTTGGCATCCACGCCAGCAGCAAGCCATGACAGGGCATCGATCTCGCCCTCACAGATCAGCAGCGGCTTACCCGCCACTGCCCGATCAATGTTCCAGAAGCTAGTGCATACCGCTTGCTGACTGAAGTGCTTGTCAGTGTCAGCGCTGCGCCACTTGACCGCGAAGATCTTGTTGTTCTCGCGGTAGGGGAAACCAATAGCAGGGAGACTGCCTACAGAAGCAAAGCCCCACCTGCCGAATACGCAGTACTCCTCCGAGATAGCAGCGGGAATACCTCGCTCCTTCAGGTAGCGAACGCCCTGCTCTTTGTCCGTCTCGTTGAGATCAGCCAGGACGATCTCGGGCTTGGGAGCCTTGACTGCCTGTACCTGTCTGATCGGTGTCACGTTGCTTTGAAATCTGTCCATGCCGCCTTCAACCCCGCAATGCCAGCAAGTCCATCGAATAGATTGGCCATCCACGTAGACCGACAAAGGTCTGTCGTGGCGGTGCTTAGTTCTGGTGTGTTGGCAGCTAGGACATTCGACCTTGTGCTGCCCGTTGTCGAGGTGTTGGACTGCCCGTCCAATCACATCGTCGTCGTTCGTCATACTTAGCATGCGTCTTCCTCCGATGCTAGATATAAATTCTTACTATGTATTATTTCTTAGTTATTTTCTTAACTATATCTGTATATATATCTCCTATGTACTTACTGTTATATATATCTAGTTATATATATAACTAGTTATATATATCTATCTAGTAGGGACTGAACTTGTTTTCGTCGAATCCCTACAGGCAGTTTCATGATCTGGGCAACAAACTTCTTCAGCTGCACAGAGTCCAGTCCAGCCTCGGAGCAAGCCTCGATGAAGTCCTGACTGCCGATCCAGCGCAGGGCATCCTGCCTGATGTCTGCATCCAGATCGGTGGCGTCCTCGATAGCCTGAAACACCACCCGCTTAGCAATCTTCATCGTTCCAAAAAACACCGAGTTTGTCCTTGAACTGAGCCTTGAAGTCCGACATGGAGCAGATGAAGATTTCTGCACGAGGGTCGTCTTTGTCAAGCCCCCATAGCACAAATCTGCATTTGACTTGCCTGTCATTGGTATAGACACGACCCTGAAGTAGATCTAGGATCAGTGACTCATCGAGGTCAGGTCTGCGTGAAGCGTAATAAATTTTAGCGCCGAAGAAAAGATCTCCTTCAAGTTTTTCTTCTAGCTCAGGCACTTGTAACTTGAAAGCCTCGCCATAACTCAGGGCTTTCTGGCTCTTGATGAACCTAGGCTTGCCCCCGAAGTTGACAAACCGGCGGGAGTTCGCTTTGCTTGCGGCCTCGCCGTGGATGACGCCTTCCCAAAAATTCTTGACTTGCAATTTATTTCTCGCTAATATCCGTTTCCATAACAAAGATCATACTTGGAGTAAAGACATGCGACAAGGAAATCCTGAGGGGTTTCGATCCCCTATCCCCGAAGATCTGCAAGAGATAGCCATTGCCTTCGTGCATGCGGCTACCCGAGAGAACTTGACAGGCTTTGGCCTCACCTTCATGGTGGACAGGCAGCTGGTCAGGATGCACAAGGTCGATGACCAGTTTAGGGAGATTGCCGCCATCACGTTTTACTACGATGCAGTTAGAGATGGCGGGCTAGATTTTTTAATGAACACCGCAATAACGATGGACGAAATGCTCAGCATTCAGGAGTGGGTAGATGGTGATCAAGGAAATGAAGTTCAAGAAGAAAAAGGCCAACGTGGAGATGAAGGCAGTGGTCAAGCTGAAACTGCCTAGTGTTGATGTCGGCAATGGATTCATTGTCGAGTCCACCGCGCAAGGTAAGGCTGGCACACAGGCTACCTACCGCGCCATCAAGAAAGATCTAGCCAATCGCAAGGGCGAGAAGTACCGGGTGATCTGGCTGATCAAGAGCTTTTTAGTTTATCGAGTGAAGTGATGCAGTACACAAACAAACACAACGTACCTATCGAGGTCATACGGGCAGTTCAGAACGACCCGTACACCAAAGGCGAAGGCGTAACGCTATCCGTTACGCAGTTGATCAAGTCGCCTAGGATTGTTGCTCTAGCGGAACAGCATGATGCTGATATCTCGGTGGACTACCGAGACGAGGTGTTCAAGCTGCTCGGAAAGGCAGTGCATTTGGCTTTGGAGAATGCCAACGCTGACGATGAGAACCTAATCCCAGAGCGTCGACTCTATGCTGAGATCGATGGCTGGCGCATCAGTGGCCAGACCGACACGATGTCGCTCAAGGAAAAGATGCTGACCGACTACAAATGCACTAGCGTGTATGCGATTACGTCGGACAAGCCCGAGTGGGAGCAGCAACTGAACCTGTATACCTGGCTGTGGCGCAAGCATGGCTACGAGGTAGAGCGGCTTCGCATCATGGCTATCCTGCGGGACTGGCGACGGAGCGAGGCAGACAAGAAGTTTGACTACCCCCAGTCCCCTGTGGTGTGCTTGGAGATCCCAATTTGGGGGTTCATCAAGCAGACCGACTTCGTGCAACAGCGTGTTGCCATGCATCAGGCCGCCATGAAAGGCGAACTGCCTGAATGCACAGACGAGGATCGGTGGCTGCGTAAGGGGAAGAACATCCGGTGTGAAGGTAACTGGTGTCAGGTCGCACCGTTCTGCTCTCAATGGCAAGCGATGAAGGAGATGAAGGCGTGAGTAACACAGAAGCAAGCAATGCCAAGCAGATTTGGCAGACGCTCAGTAAGCTGAACGTAAACGATCACACAGAGAAGAAAGGTCATTTGACCTATCTTTCATGGGCTTGGGCATACCAGACCATGATGGATCACTTCCCCGATATGCAGATCATTTGGTCAGCCTTCAGGGATGTAGACGGTATGGACAGGGATGTCCTCTACTACCCTGATCGCAGTTGCTCAGTCCATTGCACGGTGGTCGTGCAAGGTGTGACTCGGCATATGTGGTTGCCGGTGATGGATAACCGCAACAACGCAGTGCAGAACCCAGATGCCCGAGCTATCTCGGACACCAAGATGCGCTGCCTCGTGAAGTGCTTTGCGTTGTTCGGCCTCGGACTCTACATCTTCGCGGGATCTGACCTGCCTGAAGAGGAGGAGTTTGTAGCGCCGAATCGAGTGAAGACGCCAGAGGAACACCAAGCGTTCCTGGAGGCAATCGAGAAGCATGTAGCGAAGTTCAAGGCCAAGGTCGAACTCAACGGATTCTTCCGTAAGTTGGAGCCTTGGTTCTCGGATCTTAGAGAGATCACAGACGCAGACGGGGTAACCGGCTACGACGATCTCGTTAAGAAGTTCAAGATGTATGCAACGAAGGTAAAGTGAGGAAAGTATGGAACAGAGAATTAGTGGCGACGGCCAGATCTACCCGAACAAGTACAAGGATGCTCCGAATAAGCCGGACATCACTGGCGAGTTTGTGGTCAACAAGGAAACCCTCAAGCAGTTGGTCAGCCTCCTGAAGGAAGGCAAGGAGCCAGCGTTGAAGGTTGCTATCTGGAATCGCGTGAGCAAGGCTGGCAACCCCTACCACTACATCAAGTATGAGCCGGTAGAGGCCAAGCCGAAGAAGGAATTCAACGGTGGTGGATCATCTGGGTACAAGGCAAACCCCCCGCCTACCCAAGCTGAAGATCCGGATGATCCGCTTCCGTTTTGAGATTGATTTGGTATAGTGATAGTTCTCCTTAGATGGTTGATTCCCCACCCGCCTGCGGGGTGGGGTTTTTTATGGGCGGGGGTATCATGGAAATCAACAAACTGATTGAAGACTTAAGGCAAATCCCACAGTGCTTTGTGGTTGCTACAGAGGATCGGTATATCGCTATAGGGGAGTTAGCTCATGCAGCGGCGAGAGCTATTGAAGAAATGGAAGAGACAGTTTGGAAAAACAAGAAAAGGGAAGCTGAGCTTGAACAGCTTTTCGAAGATCTCGCCGGCAGGGGATGAACCGCCCGAGGTACTAGACTTTCGGGCGATCCATGGACTGCCTGAGAAAGAAACTGTTAGGTGCGTCCTTTGCCGCTGCGAGGTTTCCGGGAACCGGAAGGCTTCTTTGCTTTGCTCTCACTGTTTTCAGCGGCAACGTCGTCGGGAACGAAAGTCCTCGAAACGACCATCTGACCTCTGAAGAAAGCACCGAGGTTGTTTACATGGCAGATCTCGGCATCCACCATCTGCCCCTTGTAGAAAGACAGTAGGGCAAAGCCCGAGCAAGCGCCGATAGTAAGACCTTCTCGGTAGGCGAACTGAGGGCCATCAGGATCAGCCAAGTGGCCGCAGTCGATACCCCAGATGCGACCATTCGCATTGTCTACAGGGGTGACCTTCAACTGGTGAAGGTGGCCATGGGCATAACTCAGGCCGTATTTAAGTGCAGAGTTATAACCAGAGTGGACGCCACCATTGACAGGCCGGTGTCGCATACCCAGTTGGTTATTCACCTTGCTCATGTAGGTGAACTTCCACTGCTTGAAGTAGTCTGATATTGAGAACCCTTCTAGCCCCTCATACTGATAAGTGTTCAGGGCTAGGGTTCGATCGAATCTGGCATCATGGTTACCCACATGCCACACCTTCAGGGATTCGGGTGAGGCTCTCTCGAACTCGCTCATCCGTTCCCGACAGGCATCCAACTCGTCAATGACCCTTGGTCGATTCTCCCATCCCAAGGGTGGGTGCCTGGAGACTGTGGCTCCATCGAACATATCGCCTAGAGCGGCGATGATGGTGGGGCGTTCCTGTTTGGCAAACTCAACAGCCGCTATGTGGGCAACCGTGGTGATACCCGGCCAGTAATGTGCATCTGATATGCAGAGAATGGTGCCAGTGTCGATCGAGAGGGGGATCTCTAGGGGAAACTGCTGCTTCATTACACCCCAGCCATATTTCTGGCTGCTGGTGACTTGCTTCTGTACCGTCTTTAGGATAATCCCCTTGTCTGCCAAGTCCCGCCTACGTTTGTAGACTGCCGATTCTGTGAACCCTATGATCTTTGACACTATCGTGGGAGAGCATTGCGCTGCATTCCAGATGTCAATGAACTCTTTATCGGTTATCTTCTGAGCCATGCCATCAATCCACATTGGAAAGGATGATGGTTTTTATCAGCAATAACAGGAATTTGCAAATGAAAGATAAAGATCAAAAGGGAAAACTTTCGATCGTGAAAAATGATGGCGATGTAACGGAGTTACATCCCAGTGCAGACACGGTGCTGAAAGGCTTTATTGGTAAGGGGGTTAGTCAAGTGCTGGTGATCAGCCTTGATAGTGATGGAACCTTCCGAACAGGAAGCAACACCTCGTCCAAAGGAGAGATGTTGTTCCTGATCGAGCAGTTCAAGCACTGCTTACTGGAAGGTGAGTTCGATGCTTAGCCGATAAAGGCGTCGGCTATTGCGGAGGCAGCCCTCGATGGGATGTCACCCCGCTCTCGCATTACCGGAACAATGGTCATGCGCATATCTCGATCAGCATCTAGCTGCTCCAGATAATCGCGCTTTACATCGGCAGGCAGATCACTGCGAATGATGTCCTCGCGAGTCTGTCGATACCGCTTCAGGTAGCGTTCCACTGCCAACACTTCGCTCTTAATTTCCAGCAGCCCACGGCGAGTATTGGCATAGGCGTAGTACTCGGCTATGTCGCCTCGCTTCTGGATCTTGTTGAGCGTAGCGACCGTCTTATCAACTTCATCGCGAAGTTCGTAGAACTCCTGCTGTTGCCGGCTGCCTGCCGTGCCAGCGTTGTAGAAGAAGCGGCGAACAACCGGAAGGTTATTCACATCGGTGTAGTCAGCGCGAGTGCCTGCGGTCTTATCGCCAGATGCTTCGCGGATAATCTTGTCGGTCGTTAAGAACAGCGACAGGCCAAGTGAACCACCGTAGCCACCCGCCAGATAGTCTAGCTTCATCGGGCTGATATTCAGCACACTACCCAACGCCTTGGAGATTTCTGTGGTGCGTTCGTCGTATTGCTCGGCAGCTTCGGTTCCCTTGTCCACCCAGTAAGGCACGATCTCCTTGCCGGTGAAGCTATCCTTGTTTCGCCACACATCCACCAACGGCTTCACAATCTGGAAGCCAGTGATGTCGATGTTGGTGGAGTTGTTCACCTGTCGGACAAGGCTATCGCGGAATCCGCGAGCATCCATATCCCCGAACATAAAGTTCAGGAAGGTCTCTGGAACTGCCTTGAAGAGCATACCGATTTCGAAGGGGATCGGAATCTTCAGCATCACCTTATCGCCAAGGACAGGCGCAGGGATCAACCAGTTATCATCACGAACTTCACGACGAGTCTTCTTGTACTCCTCGTTGTCCTGCATCAGCAGGAAGTAGACGCCCGTGGTGGCGGCCAACATCGCACCGCGCATCAAGGCTCGCTTCTGCGTGACAGCGCGATCCTCAAGCCCTTCATAGGGTGAGTACTTGCCGCCGAGTGAGCGGTAGATCACATCGAGACCCTGTATGCGAGCGTTCAAGAACGGCACAGAGGCAGTGACCACCTTCCACAGCGGGTTACCACCACGACGGCTGAAGTTGAGAACCTCGATAGCAGCCTGTCTTGCGGCAGCCTCGCTGCCTGTACGCTTCAGCACAGCGTTGTAGACAGCCATGCGGGTAGCGGCGTCAGAGCGAGTACTCATATCGCCAAGCCAATCCCACACTCGAGTGACCGCATTGGTGCTGGTGATCGCATGATTGCGCATGTCGATCCCCTGCTTGCGGTATTGCTTCTTGATGTACTGCTTCAGATCCTGTGGATCAGCAGACATATCGTAGCCACCGACGATACCCGTCTTCAGTAGGGTGTCGATCTCACCCATGCCAAACTGCTTGAAGGTATCGATAACAGGGACATAGCCCGTGCCGCTAGTGACAAACGACGAGAGCGTGTCACGCAGCATGTTGGCCATCACGAAGCCCGGATCTCTGGTGACCATTTCACGCAAGACGTTGGCAGGCATTGCCAAGATCTTGGTCATGGTGTTCAGAGTCGGGTCGCCGTAATTCATCATCGACTCATGCAGCAGAGGATCAGCGATCTCGTAATAAATTTCGATGCCATCTTCGTACACGGTCTTGATGTAGCTGCCACGCTTGCGAAGCTGAGAGGCTTGCTTGGCAGGGTTCGCGCCAGTGATCTTCCTGGCTTCTCCCACGATCTCAGAGTTGCGCAGGATACGACCAGCCGCCACGTTCTTCAGTCCCGCTTGGATAATCCCAAAGGCGTTCTTGGAGATCATCTCAAACGGATCAGCATCCTCTAGATCCTTGGCATTCTCAGACAAGGCTCTGGTGAAGAAGTCCACCTTGGTCATCGAGGACTTGCTGCGGAACCCCTGATCCCGCATGACGGCTTCTTCCATTTCCTGATAGAACGGGAAGTAGTCACCCCATTGCTTCCAACGCTCGGCCAGTTCCTCTGTCAAGATGCCGGTGTCACGTCCAAACTGGATCAGAGTTTTGTTCCAGTTCTGGTATCCGTTGTACGCCTCGGTGACCTGCGGGAAGTTGGTGTCGATCTCCTCGATCAACTGGCTGATCTGAGCATCAGATGGGTTGTCCACCAGACGCACATTGTTGGCAGCCACGATGATGTCCTTCAGGGCTGCGCGACGGGCTTCTGTGGCAGCGTCCTGCGTCTCCTTCGGCATGTTGCTCAGTTCAAACTGAGCCTGCTTAGCGCGGCTCCTAAAGCCTTGTACGCGCTTCAGGGTGGAGTAGGTCTTGAACTGCCCCATACCGTTAGGTACAGAGCCGTTGACCAGTGGGCCTAGGATGTTGAGTAAGCCCGGCGTGGATTCATCGACATCGATGTAGCCAGCGAGCTTGTCATTCTCAAACGCACTCGGATCGGCAGCAACGATGTTCGCACCCCTGACCCACTTGACACCGCCGTAGTTGAAGGCAGATGCCAGCCAACCCCTAGCGCGATCAAGCTGACCCAAGGCAGCACTGGCAGATGTCTCGGCCAACAGCATCCCTTCGTTCTCAGTGCCGATGAGTTCGGCTTCCTGACGACGGAATTCGTTGTATCTGTCTATTACTGCCTTACGGAATACGCGAGAGAAGTCATCGAAGGCAGACTTGAATCCGCCTTCCTTCCAACTCTCCAGAATAAAGATCGCCTTCTGGCCGAAGGTCATCTCCTCCGGCTTGATCTTGCCGTAGCGACGGACATAATCCGCAATGACGTCGTTCTCAATCGGCTCTTCAGCAATCTCATTGAGCATGAACTGCCGTCCCACATCCGGGAACGGTTCTTCCTTGCCATCCTGCTCGAACTTAACCGCAGCAGCAATGGCAGCCCTAGGCGCATTCGGATTCACCTTCGGGATGTAACCCTTTGGTGTGTTGCCGACATGGGACTCTAGGTAGTCATCGACTCGCTTGTTGTCGGCTGTTGATAACGGTATTTCGAGAGCCAGTGTAGAGGCTTCCTCTTCCGAAAACCCTCCGGCATTTCCAACGGCAGACTTAACTTGTGTGCCTTCATTCCAAGCGTATACGTCTGAGTAATACGAATACTTCTTGCTTGGGTCTGTTGCTAGGTTTGCTCTCGGCCCATAGTCGATAACTTGTTTCGCAACAAGCACTTCTCCAGGACGTAATCTTTGAGCTTGGCGGTCAAACTCAAACTTATCGAATGTGCGAACCCCGTCATTTCTAACCCTGACAGGAAACTCAATTAGTTTGTCCGCCTTTACATAAAGCGGAACCGTTGCCCCCGTCGTGCCGCCATCGCCTAAGTCAGGCTGGCCATAAGTGGCCGCAACTTGAGGTGATGTGCTTGCAAATGTGGCGTAACCTTTTCTTGGCTTCCCTTCCAAGGTGCCTTCAGGTATTTCAGGGAAGCCAATAGCCCCTCGATAAAGGACGAGCGGTCTTCCGCTACTATCAACAACTTTGCTATTTCCAAACCACTTACGGAAGTTGGCAACACCTTGAGCTGTTGGGTAAATCGGCCTGCCTTCGCTGTTAAGCTCTTGATCTATGCCAACCTCAAGGTCAGCCTCCTTAAACTTAACAGGGCCGCGAGCGACGTCACCCTTGCGGATAGTCTTCTTGACCTTAGAGAGTTCCTGATCAGCGAAGTTGAGGGTGCGGATAGTGGCATCGGCACTCGGGTTGAATACCGAGAGTCCCGGTGTGCGTTGTCCGATCTCACCATCGGAAATCGCAGAGAAGATCTGATCTGCCGAGGTAGCGCCTGATCCTTTCCATGCTGTGGCAAAGGAGGTGATGAAGTTGAGGATACGCTGGAAGAGCGAGGCGGGTTTACCAGCGGCAAACTTACCACCATGCTGTCTCCACAGGCGGAAGCTCTCAGCCACTGCCTCCTCGACAAGTTGCATTTCATTGAGATTCTTACCCGCATAGCGGATGCGAACCTCATCGAGCATCGTTGTGATCTGCTTGCCCTTGCCGCCAACAGCCATTAGGCTCTTGTCACCGGCCTGATCAAGGAATGCCTTGTCGATCTTGGCAGTCCTGACGAAGTTGGAGAGGGTGTTCCATTCATTCTCGGTGAACATATCGGCTTCACGCATGGCGTGAATAACCTCATGGTCAACCGTGCCGCTGATGCGACGCACAATCTCATCAATGGAGATGTTAGGGTCGTTGATCTGATCGCCGACATTCACGGTAATCGTCTTCTTCAGCGGTGAGAAGTAGCCAACGCGCATCACAATTTGGCCGTTGGGCAACTTGCGAGTCTTAGCAGCGTCGGTCTCAAGCTGATGCTTGACGAACTTAGCAATTCCGTAGCGGTTCAGCGCATCAGCGATGATCTTGTCGAATGTAGAAGCAGTGCGTTCCTTCTGTGGATCAGTACCCTGCGCTACCGCTGCTGTTTCGCGAGCATCGATCTCAGCCTTCACTGCCGGTGTCGGGGACTTCGGCTCAACGGTTTGCTGCTGTACTTGCTTCTCAACTTGCTTGACAGATTCGTCAGTGAATCCAGCGCCACGCAGACGAGAGGCAGTCTGCTCGACCGTTTCGTTCTGGATAAGGCCGTCAGCCTTGGCAGTTTTATCTGCCTGATAATCCTGCTCAGAGCGGATCAACTGGATCTTGCCGGGAGCAACGGGCTTCACTCGACCACTAAAGAGAAGGTCGCTGAACATCTGCTTGGCAGCAGCATCAGAGAGTCCGGTTTCTTTCTGGATATCCTTGACAGAGAGGGCGGCAGTCTTGCCATCCTTCTCTGCTTGACCAAGGCGACCCAGTACTGCCTCAAACTGCGGCCTTCTGTACTGCCGCTGAAACAGATTTGGGAACTTGATCATCTCTGGCATCGCCGGGTTGTTGGCAATGCGAGTCATCAGGTACAGGCGCTGACCATTGGACATATCTGCCCAGTTCTCAGCACCCGTCCAGTACTTGGCGAAGTCCTTGAACGCCTTGTCCTTGATGTCGATCTTGAGATTCTTATCCTTGCCGAGCTTGGTCAAGGCAGAGGAGGTGATCGTGCGTTTGTTGGGGTTGATGCCAACAGGATCAGCCACGTACTTACGCAGCAGATCATTGGTCTCGGTGATCTGGCCGAAACCCTGCATCATCTCATCGAAGTCTTTCGGCCCGAGGAGCTTCTTGGCTTCTTCAGGTGAATAGAAATCCTTGAGATCCTTGCGCTTGTCTTTCGGTAAGTACGCAGATACCACCGACTTCTGGATCAAACGGTTCTTGGGCGAACGCAGTGATGCGGCCAGTCGGTAAGCCGGATTGTTTTTAACAAGGCCGGTGTAGTTCAGGACATTCGCCGCAGATATAGCGGCGTTCTGGTCATTGATTTGCCGCAAGCTGGCAAAGGCATCATTGACCGTGGAGTACATGCCGCCGTCAACAGGCATTCCTGTAGTGACATCGACTAAGCCGAAGCTGCCGTTCGGCAGAGGCTGAACTTTGATAAACGAATCTTCATTCGGGGTGGAGAATCGACCACCTTCCAACTCTGCCTGCACTCGATTGGCATCGATGCTTGGGATGGCAGCATCCTTGGTGACGCTAAAGCTCTGCTTGATGGCAGCAGTGCCGAGGGCGGGAAGATCTCGGGTAAACCCAAAGTCACCTGCCACTGCCATCGCCACAGCGTCTTCCACGCTGCGGCCACGCTGCAGTTCCTCAGTGATATCGAAGTAGCCCTCGCTCTCAGGGCTATACACCATGGTCGACAAGCCGCCCTTGCCATCAGGCGAGGTGAACACCGTCGCTCTAGTGAAACGATCTGGGTTGTTCGCCGGTGATACATTGTAGACACCGTCGATTGTGGGCGTGGCAGAGGGAGTGGTGGCCGGAGGCGGTAGCATCAGCACACCTTCTGGCGGCTGACCACGCTTGACCATCTCGTCCATGCGCTGCTTACGCAGCTCTTCTGCCTGCTCGACGTTGTAACGCTCGATGCGTTGCTTGCGGAGCTTTTCTTCCTTGTCTCGATAGAGCTTGTTGGCGACAGTGCGTCGACCACCCATGGCATCTACCACGACATCAGCAATCGCACCGACACCGCCGCCCACCATCAGATCATCAAGGAAGGAATCACCCACCTCGATGTCAGCATCGTAGGCGACATTGCTGACGACGTTCTGCGCCATGCCAGCCAAGCCTTCTTGCAGACCTTCTGCAAAGCCTTGCGAGGCAGCACCTTTGGTCAGCCGGATGATGTCATCGGAGATGGTGCCTGACATCGGGTTGCGCTTATCCAAGCGCGAGAAGATATTCAGCAACGCACTGCCTGTCTCTGGCGTGACCTTACTGAACAGCCGATTGATCGGGATCATCTCGGTGGCGCCAACACCAGCGCCACCCAACAAGGCAGTGATCTCTTGGCCTGCCGAAATTTCAGCGCCTAACTCACGCTCTTGATCAATGCGCTGTGCTTGCTCACCAGCACCGCCGGTGACTGCCATGCCAAGACCAGCCGATCGTGCAGCCACACCAGTAGCAGAGGCTCCAAGGGCTTTAGCAATACCACCCGGCATTGCGTAGGTGGCAACAGAGCCAAGGCCAGAGCCGAGTTTGCTAGCGAAGAAGTCTTTGTACGGCTCCTCGGGAGCCAACGCACTTTCGTCTTCGATGTATTTTTGCGCAGCGGCAAGATTGGATTCGAACTCGGTATCTATCCCGGGCGTCACCAATCCCACTGCGCCTTGCGCCGCTCCAATCAAGGAGCTAGCAAAGCCACGCGGGATACCCTTGAAGAACTCGGCAGTGCCGCCGCCTAGTGTCTGGTATGGATCAAGCAATGACCCATATTCATCTGGGAATCTCTGAGCGAGATCCAGTGAGATGCGGTACTTATCTTCCTCAGTGACTACATCCGGCAACTCCAAAAAGGAATTGTCCGGAAGAAGGAATCGCTTCTTCGGGGTCGGCGTAACTGCCATTTAAAAACTCCCGCAATTATTGTCCGAGGCCAGCAGAGATATCCTGCGCTGTGGCGAACTGGTTCTGGCCACCGAATGGTAACGCGCTAGCGCCTTTGCCGCGATAGTAATCAGCCTGCGCCTTGAGGAGATCCTCACGTGCCGCCAACAACTGTTCATCGAGATCGGCCGCTCTCTTGGCAATTGCAATCCGATCGGCTTCGTTTTGATATGACTGCGCGCGAACGGTAGCCTCCTCTCTGAGGGCGGCTCGGCGCATATCAATCTCTTGGAGCTTGACCTTGATCTCGGTGTCAAATCTAAGGTTCTCACGAGCGATGGCGGCAGCATCACGAGCCTCAGCGCGAGTCTCTGCCCGCTCCTGACCTCGAAGCCCCATCATCGCCATGCGGAAGTCCCGCTCCTCTCGCTGCATCTCACGCTCACCGGCCAAACGCTGACGGGTCAGGGCAGCCAATCCCTTGGCGATATCACCACGCTGTGTGGCACCACCAATGATCTCGCCCAGTCCAACCAGAGTCTCGGCTCGGCTTCGACGCTCGAAGTCCTCACGACTCGGAGCGAACTTGTACATCTCGCCAGCGGCTTCAAGGTAGTAGGGGTCGGTGCGTTTGCCCGTCACCGCCACTTCCTGCAACTGCTCAATGCCAGCGGGAGCGGCAGCACGAGGCGCAGTCGCCCGAGCTACAGGCGGGGCAGGCAGCGTTTCAGTAACCGTTGAGCCGCCAACCGGAACGCCACGCAGATACGAACCCTGCGGGGGATTCACGATGCTAGCTAAGTCGACATTCTCGGCAGGTATCGATGCGATGCCGGGAGCCGAGGACGGCGTTGCCACCGGTGCTTCGCCGATCGCAGGTACAGGGGTTCCCTTGAGGCGAGCAAGCTCTGCCCGAAGAGCCGAGGCATCACCACCCGCCTTTTCAATCTGCTCTATCGAGCGAACCAATCCCACCTCTGAGCGACGAGGTCTAAGGGCTGACAGCCCACGGCGGATCAGGTTACTCAGCGGTTGACCCGGCACATTCATGCCTTCCTGCATCCGCTTGATCTCACCGCCACTAGACATGGCCTGAACCGGGGCGGCACCCATGATTCCCACAGGCGCAGCAGGGGCTGCAGAAGCCATCATGGGGGTAGCCATGTCCATGCCTGCCCCTGGCTGCATCTGGCCCATATCGGGCTGTAATGCGGCCTCAGGCGCCATCTGGCTAGCAAACTGAGAAGCCTGCTGCATGGCTACCGGGGGAGCCTCTGCTTGGGCTGCCATAGTCTGCTGCTGCACCCGGGTGCGATCCTGCTGCCTGCGCTGAATCTCAGCAGCAACTAAGTACGGGGGGTATCCCCGCATCGGCTGCATGGCTTCTTGCAGGAGGGCTTGGTCGCTGAAGTTCTCCAGATCTTTTTGCTGGTCAATAAGGCTCATGGATTAGCCCCCTCGCAAGGCGTTGTAAAGTCCGAGTCCGCCGATGCCAGCACCTAGCACGGACTGGAACAAGCTCGGCTGCTGTTGGAATGTAGAGACTGTCTGTTGTGGCTGAACCGGAACACCGCGTAGGATGTTGGAGTAGAAGCCCAACTGACCTTGGGTGTAGCCCATTTGGTTCAGGAAATCCTGATAGCCAACATCGAGTGAGGCTTGGTTCAATGCTCGCTGGCGTTGACCCACTGATTCCTGCTGACCCAGACGCTCAATGTCCAGAGCCTGCTGAGTCTGCCCTAACTGACCCAAAGTCTGAGCGGCAGCCAATCGCTGCTGACGGCCAGCCAGATCCTGCTGCAATCCTGCCAGCCCAAACTGTGTCTGCTGTTGACGAGCAGCTTCGCGAGCCGCTTCCTGACGAGCGGCCAATTCTGCCGCTGCCTGACGCTGCTGCTGACTAGCCTGCTGAGCGGTCATGCCAAACTGAGTCTGAGCCTGACGCGCTGCCTCCTGTGCTTGGAAGCCAGCCAAGCCACTGGCTGCTGCCGCCTGTCTCGCAGCCTCTTGCGTCTGGAAGCCAGCCAGCTGAGCCTGACGATCTCGCTCGTATTGCTGCATGGCCGATTCATAAGCAGCCGCTCGGCCCTTGGCAGTGACATCGCCAATCTGCTCAAGGATGTTGCGCTGTAACTCGGATCGCTCCAGCGCCTCGCGGTATCCACCGCGACCACCAGCCTGTGCTGCCGCCTGACCAATACCCGTTCTGGCTCGCTCAGCGCCTTTCTCCAGCTCACGCACTGCTGCGCTAGTGACTGCCTCTTGGTAGGGCGTCATGTAACGAGCAGCAACCTCAGGCGTGAACGCCCCAATACCACCCAGTATTCCAGCCTGATAAGCCGCTGGGCCAGCGCCAGCCTGATACCCAGCCGAGATATCGGTCGGCGCGTAAGCCGCTGTAAAGGCTCCTGGCTGATAACCAGTGGCATACTGAAATGCGCTTGGGCCAGCCTGCGCTGTCTCTGCAGCCACACCTGTGGCCGCTGCAATCTGAGCCGGCCTTACAAGACCGCTAATGCCAGCTTGCGCTGCTCGCTCTGCAGCAACAAAGTCGGCAAGCCTTGAGCCTGTGTACGGCTGATACCCCTGCAGACTCTCCGTCTCTGCACGTTGCAGGAGACGCTCAAAGTAAGGGGCGGCGTACTCAGGCAGTGCCTGTTGGTAAACCGTGGTACTGGTGGGTGCTGTTTCTGCCATGACCTATCCTCTTAAGCAGGTAAAACTTTGGCTGAGTTGATGGGTTTCGCCTGCTTGGTTGAACCCGTCTTATCCTGTCTAACGCGAGACATCATCTGTTCAAGCTTGGTTCTGCCCGAGTCGCTGTTGCCATCACCTAACATGCTGACGACATCAGCGGGGATGATGAACTCACCCGGCGACACCGCCACTCGCTCAGAACTTCCGATCACGCCTTCAACCATATCGTCCATACCGCCAGTATGACCTTCGATCATACCTTCCTTGCGGCTGCCATTCGCAACGGACTCCAGTGCCTTCTCGCGAAGCTCTCGGAATGCCTTGTTGCCATGCAGATCAATGAACTTCTGAATGACGTCATCGGTTTGTTCTTCTGGCAGTTGACCAAGGATCGCTGCCTGAGCAAGCTGGATGAGTCCTCGGCTGCCGTCCGTCATCGGGGCTTCTGAGTACTCAGCCACTTCCTCCTCAATGCCTTCCTCGTCCTCGACTTCACCACCTTCGTTGTAGCCTTGGATCAGATCCAAATATCCACGAGGGGAATAGGATTTGATCTTTCCGCCGACGGCTTTGGGTTCGATACGCTCATCGATGGTTCCCGGTGTTCCAGGTCTTCCCGGGGTTCCAGGTGTTCCAGGCGTTCCAGGGGTTGAGCCGGGAGTGGTGAGATCAATAGCGGGTGGATTGAGGTTCTCAAAGAACATCCATTCAGGCAGGAATCCATGTCGATACCCCTCTGGCGCGCCAACATAGCGACGTCCAAACCCTTCTGGGATAGAGCCAATTCCACCAGTGCCTGCGTATCCGCCGCCACCACCACCGCCGCCAGCTCCACCACCAACGCCAGCGCCACCGCCGGCCAATGCGCCAAGCAACTGCGAGATGGCAGCATTGGTCAATACATCCTTCCCCTTTTCCTTCAGGGTGTCCAAAAGACTGTTCGTATTAATCGGAGTCGGCGCTGTCGGTGGCGTAAATGTCGTTTGAGTTGGGAATGTTGGTGTCGGAACATTAAGTTCTGGCTCTCCAGGCTTTTTACTACGGATCACCACCTCCGCTTCAGTCGGAGCATCAGGCCCAGTCAAGTCAATGTCACTGTCCGTAATTGTTAGCTGCGGAGTCGGCACATTGATTTCTTGCTGCGGAGTTCTGGTGCCAGTAATCTTGACTTCATCAAGGCCATCTAACGGCGTTTCAACAGCCGGCCTTGGAGACGGCGGGGCTACAACCGGCACATTCAGCTTATCTTGGGTAGTTGGGCTTGTCGTTACAGTGACTTGATCCAACGGAGTTTGAATAGCAGGCTGCGCAGCAGGAGGTGGCGCAACAACCGGCGCATTCACTCTATCCTGAGTGGTCGAGCTAGTCGTTACGGTCACCTGATCAAGCGGCGGCTCAACGCGCGATGGCGGCGGTTGAGTTATCACAACAGGTGCATTCGGTTGCTGTGCAACCTGCTGTTGAGTTGTGACAGTAACCTGATCCAAAGGCGTCTGAATTACAGAAGTCGTCGGAGTGACTGGCAATGTTGTCGGAACACTAGGTTTAGCCACATCACGAGCCGTCTCGACCTTGACTTCAGGCTGAGAGACCTGCTGAGCCGCAACTTGCGCGGCAGTCTGGGTAACAGACTGGGCAATGTTGTTCGCTTGATTTACTGCCGTCACAATCACATTGCTCGGATCAGCAACGGTGACCAAAGTATTGGCCACTCGCTCCCCGACAGGTAGATTGTCGAATGCCCAATTGTTGTAGGCTTCTTTGATCTCACCAAGTGCCGTTTCAGCTATGAAGCTAAATCCAGCAGCCATCAATCCGGCTTTTAGTGCATCCTCAAAGCTGCCGCCCTGAAGGGCAGAACCAGACGCACCAATGATGGCCGAACCCAATGCAGTGGTTCCGGCTTTCCCAAGGCCAGCAAGACCCAACTTCGCCCCAACAGAACTGGAAGCAATCGCATCACCCAATGCAAACGGCACACCAGCAAAAGCCAATGCCGCCGCAATCAGCGGGATAGTAAGGTTCTGCTTGGTCGACTTCATGCCAACCTGATTGGCTGCACTGGGGAAGCCAGTGCCACCGGATGCTTCCAGGTTAGCGATGTCTTGCTGCATCGCCTTGTTCTTATCCAAGGTGTACACATAGTCGCCCACCTTCGCACCCGGATACAGAAGTGGGATCACTTCATTTACCGGCATCGCTTCGTAGTAGGCGCGAATATCTTCCTCTGTCATCGGCCCAGTCATCTGAGAGATATCAGATGTACGCATCAAGTTGGCAGTGAAAATGCCTTGCGTCATCTCACCCGGGTTGTATTCCTTGATGTACTGCTTGTCGCCAGAGATGGCAAGGTCAAAGGCTTTTTCGAAATCCTTGGCTGCCAATGCTTCTCGGATCTGATTGAATCTGCTTTGCAGGAACTGACTGTAGTCGTTCATCTGCTCAACAGCTTTCTTTTCCTCTGGCGGAAGACTGGCAAGGAAGTCTTGCTCCATCTTCTTAGTGTCTACATCGGAGTAAAGCGGCTTGAAGTTAGCAGCAATGGCGTCTATTTCAGCCTGACTGAGACCGAGATCCTGCTCCGTTGCCGGTGGCGGAGGTGACGTTGGTTGTGGCGAAGACACGCCAAATTCCGTGCCGCTTAACGCTGTACCAGCCACGTTCGGGTCAACTGAAATTGGGCCAATTGCGAAGTTGCGAGACACATCCGCTGCACCACCAACTTTCGGTTGGCTCAACAACGCACCAAGATTGTAAAGCGCATCCTCGTTGATACCAGTGCTTTGCGGCACATCAGCGCCAGACACGAACAAGTTATTGATGATGTCTTGCTCGGTAACAATCGGAGCAGGCGCAGCAATCGCTGGAGGCGGAGTCGGCCTCTCTTGGCTAGGCAGACTCCCCGGCCCAGATGGGCCTTCCGGCGCTGGAGCTAGCCCAGAGATCTCTGGCGACGGCGGATACGCACGGCGCGTACCATCAGGCCAATTAAACATTTCAACACTAGGCTCTTCGCGTACAGGAGTTGTTACAGCGGTAGGCTGATCTTTTCCGCGAGAGTCTAATGCTTTGTAATTATCTGGCAGCTGGTCAAACGGAGTGCGAATGCCGCTCTCTTCCGGCATCCTGTTGTAGGTTCCATCAGACCAGAAGAACCATTCTTCACTTGGCGGAGTATCTCTGTACTCGTCTAGCGGAACCAAGTCACCAATGTTTGATGGCGTGGGATTTGGGCTGTAAAAATCAGAGAATGAATCCGCCGATATCGTGTCTGGATTGAAGTCCAAGAACGAATCAAAAGAATAGCCATCGTATTTCCGCTCCACCGCCCCACCCTGCGCCATGCCAGGTGGACGGTAGTACGGACTCGATGGCGGTAAAATCTGTGGAGTGCGTTCGCGAATCCTGCGACGACGCTCTGCCTGCTCGTCGAGCATATTCTGATACTGCCTTGCGTAGTCTTCCTCGGCCTTGATTCGACCAAGCTCGCCAGCGCCGATAGTGAACGGCAACATAACACTGGGCTTTTGGATTTGCTCAAGCAGGGTATCAAGACCGGCTTCTCCTGCGGCCTTAACCATTTGAACGGGATTAAACTCAGGGGACTGGAATGCCTCTGAGTAGCGTGAGCCAAAGGTTCCGGTTTCTGGCTTCTTAAAAATGCCAAACTTGTAGCCAGTGTCAGCAACAGGTTGACCAGTTGCCGCATCCACAGCAGCATCGGGGCCAAGGTCAGCCAAGTTTCTGCCAAGGCGACCAATCGAGGATGACACCAAGCCGGACATGATGCCCTTCTCAAGGCTGCCACCGCCTAGCATCGTGGAGGCAGTGGTGGCTAAAAAGCTCGACACGCCCGGTGAGAAACCCACTGCCTTGAAAGCAGGGCCGAGAAAAGCAGAGCCAATGAATGGCAGAACATCTCTGAACTTAAATGCTTCCGGCAAGCCCGTCATCGGGTTCTGGGTGATGCCACCTAAACCAGCAAGATACTCAACCTCGCTCGGAGCGACATGCATCAGCATAGTGTCGCCATAGCGACCCTGCTCAGCCAATATCGCTGCAAGTCCCTGCATGTTCTGGTTTGGCATCGCTTACTCTCTCGCTGTCTCTACGCCAAAGATGTTGAAAGCAACATTGGTGGCGCTGGAATAAACCTTGACCCTATCTGATTCATTCAGGGTCATCCCAATAACGATGAGCAGGGTGTCTTTTGCCCCGATCACATAGTCGTAGTAGATGTACTGCTTCACGTTGTCGGCAGCATTAGCCACCGCCACCGAAATGCGGATCGTGACAGGGGAAGACCCTGTGTTACAGACCGTGATGCTGCTGACCGTGGTCTGCGCTTGGGCAGGCACAACGTACAGATCTGTCAGCGTGGTGGCTGAAGGAGATACCTGACCAAGTACTTTGATTGAGTCTGCCATATTAGGGGTCTGTTAAATCCCAGAAAGATAATGCGCCAATACCGTCACCAGTGCCGGTCACTGTCCTGACAGCTAGGGTATAGATATCGCTTGTGCCGCCAATGGTCACGCCAAGCTGTAGGTAGGGGTTGTAAATGCTAACCTCATTAACTGCCGTCGTTGATAGCACACCAGATGAAGTGAAGTCAGATTTCACTATTGTGCCGCCTGTCACTGCCGTGGCAGCGGTGTCTGCTTCCACGTTCGTCGAGGTGCTTGCAAACGAAGCCCCGGTCAGCGTGGCATTCTTGATAAGAGCCACCTCGAAGAAATCCGAAGCCGATGTGGGCATGAAGTTAAAGCCATTCGGTATAACGACAGCGCCAAGATTGGTGGACTTTAGTCGAATGGAAATTAGTGGGTAAAACGAAGTGGTAATTCCAGTTGTTTCTGTGGTTTCTCTGACCCAAGTTAATTGGGACGTCTGTTCGTAGCCACCCTCGCTCATCACCGATGAGCAGATCTGCTTCATGCTCTTAGTGCCAGTCAATGCGCCGGTAGCTTCGATCTCATACCGCATGGGCAGGATCGCTGTCTGCATATAGACTTCAGTCAAGGTGTTCGCATTTTGGAAAACATGAGCAACGATGAACTCACCGTTGATCACAAAGCCGCAGCGAACCGAACCCACGCCCAGCCACTCAAAATCTATGAATAAGATTTGGGTCTTGGTTTCATCAAGGGTGATACCGCTTGACCCCGTGCCATCGAGCTTATCGGTGTTCCAGTTGGACTGAGTGATTGTGCGAGCATCGCTTGCAGTTCCACTTGTGTAAGTGCGAATTACAAAGGACAGCACATCGTCCTTTTGCTGGAAGAACACACCATTGTCGGAATTGAAATACCCTACACGCTGCTGAAGGTTTTGCTCTCCAGCTGCCATGGTGAAGGTGGCAAGAACCAGCAAGCTCTTTCCGGGCTGATAAGGGAAGACCTGCTTGCTCTGCCTGACCACTTTGTCGCCAGAGGCGGCGGTGACTTGCAGTCTCACCGAGGATTCATTAGGCAGGAACGTCGATGTCCCAGAACCCGTTAACGCCTCGTCAAACTGAGGATCTTTGGCATACCGATTCTGGCTGTCAAAGAGGGTAAACGGCTCCGATACCCGAAGCCTGCCGAAGGCATCAAGGTTCATGCCGCCAAGGGAAACTTCCTGCACACCTTGTGGGTAAACAGAGATCACAGTGCTTCTCCGCCGCTAGCAGTGATAGTGCAGCCAGTGGCCGAAGCCTTCACTTGAATGGTGTCACCGGCATTGAGGATCTGCATCCCACACCACTGAACCGTGGTATAGGCAGGGATGGCTGCGTTATAGAACACTGCGTTGCTAGTTCCAGCAGATCCAGCCGATGGCACAAAAGACACGTAGAGGCCAATAGAGGAGCCTGTGGTGTTGCAGATATCCATGCCCTTGACATAGGTGCGAGTGCCTGTCGGGACGGTATAGAGCGTGGCATAGCTGGTTGTGATGGCAGCCTGCCCAAGCTTTAAGCCGGTGATGTTTTGGAATGACATCAGCAGCACCCTCCCCAGCCACCTAGCCATTCCCCGACGTTGTTGGTCGTCTTCTGAGATGGGTACAGGGGCAGGAACTGAAAGCGCTTCATGGCAAGACTGCCCACACTATCGCCTTGAGTCTTGGCTCGCAGCACCTCGGAGCGAAGCTCTTGGATCTCCAACTCCAAGGTACGACGAGTCAAAGCCTCGTTGAACTTGTCATAGGAGGGGGCTGCAATCGGCAGGGTAAGCGGGATTCTGCCAGCCATTAGCGTTGTCCATCCGTGCGAAGGTCAAAGCGAAGGTCGCCTAGTCGCCAGCCATAACCAAGGCCAGCGCTTTCCACCCGAACCGCTGCCTGTCGCATTCGATTCCGGACAAAGACCTGATCGGTGGACGAACCCACTGTAGAGGTCGACTTGACGTTCAAGTTCTGCAACGGATAGTCCTTGCCCTTAATGACAAGGCTAATCATATTCGAACTGGTGGTTCCTTGGAATTTGAAGTCAGGAATAACCCGGGACATAAACATAAAGCTTTGGCCAGGGTCGAGTTCAAGACTGCCCGACTCAATATAGGCAGCCAAAGGACTGCCATCAGCGTCGTAGCCCACCTCATGCTGGTACAGGTACCCAGAACCATTGACCTTTCCAGCCGCTATCGGGAAGTTCTTTAAGGCGGAGTCGTAATAGGCGGTGCGTTCAAGGGTTCCGATGTACCAGATCTGCTCTTTATAGTTGTAGGTGACATACCGATCCACCTCTTGAGAGTTACTGGATGGGTAGTACCAAGTCACCTCAGAGAACTTGGAGTTGGTGGCGGCAAAAATCTTGTATGCCTGCCCCAGATTGATATCAGAGAACACATAATTCAGGACGGTGCATTCAAGGGTTTGAACCGCACCGTTGTAGACGTAGAAATTACCCTCGTCCATAAAGAACACCAAGCCATTGGCGTCAGCCACGCAGTTTGGTGATATGCATCCATGGTAATCAGATACCAACGAGAAGGAATACACAAATGGAGATCCCACATAACGCATGCTGTACACGCCAGCATCGGTAAATATCAGGATCTCTTGCTTGGTTTTCTGGGCCGTCACAATAAACGAACCGGCTCCCAGCAGCTGGCCACCAGCGTCGTTAGTAGACGTCGGTGTCCAGTTGATTGCGCTATCGGATTTAGACCACCTAACTAACAGCGGATCAATGGTCGATGAGCCTATTGGATTGCAACCAAATGCCAAAACTTGAGCGGCATTTTCACTAACCATAATCTGAGTGGCAGTAATAGGGGCATCAGACGCACCGCTAACAGCTGATAACTCTATTCCCCTGACGCTGGTTCCAGAGCTTTGATCCCAGTAATAAACGCCGCCAGTTCTGACGTTAAATACTAGGTCATTGCCGTAGTTATCTTGAGACCACAAGCGCAACTGGTTGGCAGGGGTCACCGCTGATCCAGAACCCCAGGAGCCTGAACCCCATGGGCCAATACCCCATCCAGTGCTTGGCACATAAACATCCAAGCCAACATTGATCTGATAGGCAGCAATGACTGATGCGCCACCGCCAGAAACTGCCCCAGTTGTGCAGGGCGTAGCCACTGTAATGGTGTAACTGTTGGCATTGATGATCTGGGTAATCTGATGCTCTTTGTTTAGATCACCGGCAGGGATTCCGTCAAACCCAGTAGCCCCGCTAAATGTCACAAAGTCATTGACGACTGCGCCATGGGCAGTGTCGGTTACCGTGACTGTAGTGGAGCCTGCTGTTCCGCTAGTAAACGGATTGTTCGCCATCGGATTAACCGTCTTCCGAATCGGCGTGATGTCGTAGTAGGAGTTACCCTCGTTGACATAGAATTTCAGGTTTGTACCGAAGCCAAGGTAAGTTGTTAGGGTATTGGTTGCCCAGTCGAATATAGATCGGCACGTTCCAAGAAATGCGGAGTCAATGTATTTCTGCCAGCCGCCAATCTTTTCTGGCCTGCCTTGCCGAAAGCGAACCTTGTCGGAATCGAACCAACCGCCATCAGCGGTGTACTCGGTGCCTTCCTTGTTAACACCAGGCTGAAATTTTGGCTTCGTTAAGGCCATCTATCCTCCAAAAAACTGGTGTTAAGTAATGCCTGACAGGTATAAGACTCTCTCATCCTGTCGACGTTTGACTAAGCCGGGCAGCACTCTGCCTCCAGCCTTAGTCCATTTCATAAATTCTTCAGCGGCTTCTTCAAACTCTCCACGATTTGTTTTCATTCGTAGAGAAGATCTCTGGAGATTTCCTAGTCCCACATTAAAGGCAAAACTGCAGAGGCTATCGAAGATTCCCTGATTGCCATTAGCAGCAGGGCAAAGTCTAAGAACGCCACGCTCAAACCGGCTAAGATCTTGAGCAAGAATAGCGTCCACCTCTCCCATGCTAAGGACGCGATCCCAGCCTGCCGGTATCGGTAGATTCTTGCGCTCCTCATACTTTACTGCCGCATGGGTAGGGTCAATGACATGGCCGACGCCGACAGTCCACAAGAGAGCGGGACAGCGGTAAGGCTTAGTCCGCAAACCCTCGTGATGTTTGATCATTTCAATGGCGACGGCAGAGACTTTCACTTCTTGCCAAAAGCCTGCGTTCCGAACCAAAAGGCAATTATGCTGCTTAGGATAAGCATCTCGTCATCGGAGAAAACATTCTCCATTGCCACGGCAAACGCAACGCCTTGGTGCCATGCGTACCAGATGCCCGCAAGGTTGAGTGCGACAAGCTCTAGCACAAAGATGTAGGTGACCACCGGTCGAACCGATGCCCGAAGATTAATCATCCACTGGCTGGCACCCTTGCCAATTTCAATGTCGTGCTGGTACAGAGCTTGACGTTCTTCGCCAGCCGTTTGCGTCTGGATCTGCTCCAGTTTGATTTCTTCGACGCGAGCCTGAGCAATAAAGCCACGCTCGGCTAAAGCAAGTTCACGCTCCTTTTGTGCAGCGACAAGGGCGAGTTCATGTTTCTTATCCTGACGGTCCTGAAAGATCTCAAGAATCTTGGGCAGACCACCCGCAAGAAACGAGAGGAAAGTACTGATCATGGTCATCATTTGCCGCGCTCCTCCATCAACTTGACCCGCACCTGCAAGTCGTGGATGTCCTCCATGATGTCGTCTTTCAGCTCCTGCCGTTTGGCGGCGCTCAAAGGGCTGTCGGTCGGCACGCCGTCTTCGGTGATGAGGATCGGAATCTTCGACTCGATAGCAATCAAGCGGTTCTGGAACGAAGTGATCTCGCCAAGCAGCCAAGCCACAGCCGCAAGCAAGACCGGGAACAGCAGATCTACAATCTTCTGCATGTTCACTTGCTTGCCCTCACCACATCGTCGCCCTTGGTTACGATCACATGATCGCCCTCAACATCAACGCGCATGGGCATTTCCTTGCGATCCAATTTGTCGAGCTTGGTAATAAGTTCCTTAATAACCGCAAACTCAGGCTTCTCTTCCTTCTCCGTAGCCCCGGCAATACCGTTGAGCATGGAGATAAGGGCGGTTAGCGAGGCACCCAGCAGACCCATCACAGCGGCAATCTTGTCGCTATCCAGCACAAGACTAGAAGCAACACCGATCACCACTATGACGGTGATGTATTTCAGGCCGTCCTTACCAATAGCCTTACCAGCCACATCCTTGGCAGACGAGTTAGCCTCAAGCCTGTTTAGCTCGGCTTGAACCTTGGCCTTGAAGAGTTCGATGTCTTCGCTCATTTGTCCACCTTCTCATCAAGCTTGTCGAAGATCTTGCCGAGCATGCTCTTGATGTCGTCAATATCTCGCTGGTAAGTGGTCTGCGTGACGTAGGTCAACGGCATATTGCGAACATCTTTATCCAGACGCTCAATGCTGCGCGTGATCTGATTCAGCGACCAGCCTCCGAAGAACGCCGCAACACCGACAATGATGTTAAAAAGCACTTGAACTTCCATCTACTTTCCCTTAATCACTTGCCAGTTGTTAAGAACGACCCACACGTACAACGCACACGCGCCGATTGTTACTGGGTACATATCCGCATACCAGAGCAACCACGCTGCTAACACCTTCATCACCACCATGACGCCAACCGGGTCTAGGTGCTGAAACAGATAGTTAAGCAGCGGATTAGCCTCCCGCTTGCCCATCCCGAGAGCCTTATGCGTTGTCCAAATGTCTGCGATTTGGAGCGCAATAAAGATCAGGACAAAAGCGGTGTTCATGCCCACGGCAGCGGCGGGGTTTGCACGGTCGGCGCAATCTTCTCTTGAATCTGCTGCTCCACCGCAGCCTGTGTCGCGTCCTTGTCCACGCCGTTGGCATAAATCCAGCCAAGCACTTGATCTTGCGTGAGCGAGGCATACGGGGTGAATGACCCCTCTGGAGCCGGTACGCTGCAAGTGCTGTAGACGCTGCCGTAGGTGTCTGCAAAGACCCCAGAGCAAGTCCAATGCACGGTAAAGACGACATTGTTGTGACCGTCTTCCTGCGTGTAGCAGTACATCGCGGTGACAGTCCAAGTGAATACGGCACTCATTGCTTATCCTCCTTCGGCAGCAACGGCTCAACTTGCTCTTTGAGCTTCACCCAAAGCGGGTATCCGCCCTGAGAGGTCGGCAGCGTTCCAAGCAGATTGACGATCGCCACTGCTTCTTCAAGGGTCATCTCCAGTTTCACATCTTCCATTTAGAACTCCAGTCCTACTTTACTTGCCAAAACATAATCGTCAGCGTATTGCTGGCGCACAAATTCCTCTACGGCAGGCGTGATGAC
>Ga0315903_10000550_pt1 | contig 57030 bp, 67 predicted proteins | sample LakEriMetagenome_7_FD_203524 | JGI IMG/M metagenome (GOLD analysis project Ga0315903, IMG submission 203524) | Freshwater fungal communities from buoy surface, Lake Erie, Ohio, United States - Buoy 2 MA119 | ecosystem: Environmental > Aquatic > Freshwater > Lake | place: USA: Lake Erie, Ohio... | reverse complement strand
TCTGGCACCCACTGGAAGCGGTAGCGCTTTTGAGGCCTTCGGTCGTGTCGCAGAGAACCTTGGTGCCGCTCAAGAGAAAGAGCAGGAGCTAGCCAAGACCATTGCTAGTCAAGAGCTTGAGCTTGCTGGTGCAGAGCTAGGCAGGGAAAGAATGCGTCAGCTAGATCGTGTTTACGAACAAATGCGTAAGCGCGGTGATGGGGGGCAAACGACTCTTGCTACCGGACCGGCCGGGGCGCTTCCCGTCGCAGCGGATTCTAAACCTGCTCTGCCGCCGTCTGTCGTTCGCAAGCCTACTGCACCGACTTCTGGTGGTGCGCTCCCCGCTGTTCAAGCGCAGGCTCAAGGCGCGTTGCCTGACGCCACTAAACACATGTTTGGACCAACAGTTCCTATGGGGCCACCCAACCCCACTTTTGTGACGGGTGATGAATACATGATGATTGCCCAGCAACAGGGAAGAGACCCGCTTGAGGCAGTGCAGAAAGCTAATGAACTAGATCGTCAGCGTTTTGAGGTTAAAGATGACGGTGTTTTTGATAGGCAATTAAATACTTGGTCTCCCTTCTTTAAAGGTCAAGAAAAACATCAATTTGCCTATTCAGGCAGAAGCCTAGACATACCGTCGCAAGACGCGTTTGAACTTAATCGCGCTCTGTCAAGGAATGATTGGCCGACGTACTGGCAAATTGCTAAAAAGTACGGCATCAACCCTCCAGAAGGCGCACCTCGCACTATTGGAGCTACTGCTGGCGCTCCTGCCGGAGGCGGAGCCGCTGAACCTGCTGGTGCACCCGGTGCTCGTGCATCAACATCAGGCACTCCCGCACAACCAGCTTTCCGCACAGAAACTGAGATGGAGGCGGACAGAGCGGCGCTTATTGAATATTCTAAAAACGTTGGAAAGAATGCCGCAGATGCGGAAGCAGCCCTTCCAAAAGATCGCGACAATGCTGCATTAATGCGGCAGGTTACAAAACGAGCACAAAGATTAATAGATAGGGCTGGCGATGCTATAGGTATTTTTTCCAATCCTACATTTGGTGATGCTATAGGCACATTAGTCGCCGAAGGAATTTCACTTGGCCCAACCGCTAGAATTTCAGTTCCTGCGGTTCGCGAAGCAGTCATTAGGATGGACCGAAATGTAACTCAAGAGCAGCTTAATGCTCGTGTTGCTTTAATGACAGAGCTTGCCAATATTGAATTGCTCTTCCGTCGCGTTTATCTATCAGGTCAGGGTGCTGTGTCTAACATGGAAGGCGAAGTTGTTGCTCGTCTTGGTGGAACTGTAGAAATGAACGCAGATGTTTTGCGTGACAAGATGAAATTTGTTCAGGCACGTTCAGATTTTGACTTAGAAAAAATAGAAGCGTGGCGTCAAGTAAAAAACAGAGATCCCAAAGCTAGATATACCGACTGGTTAAATTCTGATCAATACAAAGAGATTGCAGATAGGTATGATCAAAAACTTGAAAGGATTGTTGACGAGTCGCCACTTTATGGTAATTCGCCTTCTTCTGCGCCTCAGCCGCCAGCAACTAAGCCGCCTGTAACTAAGCCCGCTGCCACTCCTACAGCCCCTGCCGGCGCTGCTACTCCGGCCGCTCCCCGCTCCGCTCCTTCTAGCGGAAGCTTGGCTAACGATATTCAAAAGAAGGCCAATGAGCTTCGCAAAGGGGTGCCGCAATGAATATTAACGAGATGACGCCAGAGCAAATTTTTCTGGCAGAAAATATTATCAAAGAGGCAAGAGCGGCTGGCGTCAATCCGGACTTTGCTTTGAGGCTTCTTTTTCAAGAAAGCCAGTTCTCTCCTGCCGCCATAGGCGACAACCCAGAAGAGGTGTTAGAGAATATTCGCGCCTCGATGGGGATGATCAATAATTTGCGTGAATCCCTTGGCAATGATCCCGCGGCAATTGCCGCTGGGTTCTTTGCTGGTGAAGCTGGTGAACGTTTTACGGAAACGAAAGACATAAACGATTTGCCGCCTGAAGCAATTCTTATAACCTCAGATCTGCTTTCGAGCTTTGGCGGTAATGTTCCATCGGTCTTTGAATTGCCAGCAGAACTAGCTGACAACCCATTTATGTCGGAATTGCCCGAAGATTTCGGCGATCAGACAATTAGTCAACCACAGCCGACCATCAAACAAATTCAAGACCAGAAACAAATAGAGAGCGAAACGGACGCTGGCCGAGCTTATGGGGCTGGTGCTGGTGCAATGTTCTCAGCAGGCAAGGGAGCACTTGATCTTGGTTCTGCTGTTGTCAATAGGCTGAGTGGAGCTGCGAGAGCTCCTACGGGCGGTGGTGCCCTCCCAGGCCCAGGGCAAGCTCTTACTCCTGGCCAAAAATGGGCGCAGGCTGTTACGGGCGTTGTAAAACCCGGCGCTCAAACCGTTGTTGATGCTGCCTCAGACTATCGTCGAATAATGCCCAGCGGGAAAGTCAGCAAACCTTTGGCGCAGAAGTACGGGATTAATGCTCCGTTGGATATTGCTCGCATCGCGGCTCAGAATGCTCCGCAGGGTGGGTTGCAGTCTGTTACCAACATGTTCCAGCGTATGGCTCAGACGCCGCTAGGTCAGGCGGCTGCCACAGCGGGGCGCGCTACCGCTCGATATGGGATACCTCCCTTAACTGTTGCCGCAGGCGGTGGAGAGCTTTTAGGTGGGATACAGGAAATGAGAAAAGACAATCCTGACCCCGTAGAGTTAGCGCTGCGTGGACTAGGAGTTTTGGGCGCGGGAATGTCTTTATTCCCACCAACAATGGCTGTTGGGGTTCCATTGGCGCTTGGCGCTCCGTTATTGCGTGAAAACAGAAAAAAGGGGCCCGTTTTAGAGCCCCAATCCTTGGGTTTAATGGCGCCTTAACTTCTCCACCGTTGATGTCACCAACGGGTTTGCCCCCCTTCGTTGGGGGGGTTTTTTTCCATGGTCGCTAAAACGAAGGCTTCGATCTTCCGGGCGAACTCCAGCACGTCCACCTCGGCGTAAAGGCCTTTCTCATCGTTATTCTCGCAGTACATAAAGAGCTGCTTGATATCGTCATCACTTAACATTTTTTGCTCTCCAATTTTCCCAATGCGCGATTGCCTGCCGAGCGACCGCACGCTGAGCTGCGCCCTGGTACTTAAACTCGTCTAGGCACTTCTCAATAATTAGGTGCTGGTCGAGAAAGGACTCGTGATAAGCGGCCTCCTCTTCGTCCGTGAAGACCTTCCCGTCCCTCGTTTCGTATGCAGTGATCTGTTTCATTGGTGATTGTTCTTTGCTTGCCAGAAATTTAACAGATGGTAAAACATCTGCCAGCCCCTACGCAGATCCTCTGAGCTCCACTCCTTAACGACCACGAGCCCCTGGACCGATCGAGACACAAAGACGTTGGCGCATCGAGCGTTCTGCATCCCCAGGCCAACCCGGTACGCAGCCAACTGCATCAGGTGCTCGTCGTAGACGTCGACCTTGTCTGGGTCGGCAAACTCTTTGGTCTTGATATCCACCACGACGCTGTCGCAGTGCATGTCGACCTTGCCACCGAACCCCATCTCATGGGCGAATGACTGCTCACACTTCCAGACCTGGGGGCCGAAAGCCTGATCCACCGCGGAGCGGAATGCCTCGATGCTCTTGGTATGGTCCGGCCACTTAACCGCGCCACCTTCGTAGTAGTTCTGAATGGCGGCATGGATATCGGTACCGGCGTCCGCGGCCATACGGGACTGCTCTTTGCTGTCGTTGATGATCCGCTCGAAATACTGCTCTTCCGTCTCGGATGCGATCTTCGGCAGAGTAAGCGCAGCCAGGAGTACCTGCTTCTGCATCCACTGCAACAGGGCCGGTTTTGCGGCCGCGTTGATGATGGTGGTCACGCTAGGTACTAGGTTGTGCTTGCGGGCATCGCGGAGCGTGGTGGGCCTATAACCGCCCTTGGCGGCCTCTATGGTGTACATGGGCTCACCCTCTCGGGTGTACCAGTGCCCCGCTTCAGTAGCGCGGATGGTGATCTCAGCCATTGTTTACCTCGATAAGCTTGTCCAGGAAGTGACGGGCCTTCTGAAGGTCTTGCACGCCCTCCTTATCCTTCCACCGGGTCACGTACTTGATGACGTTACCCTCCAGGAACCCCAGATTATTCTGGACGATGTAGTCCCATGGCTGGATGGCCAAGGTCTTGTAGTGGCTCCCGCCCTCCTGCCGGGTGTTGGCTGCCTGAGCGGTTTCAGGCCACTTTTCCGCGGGTATGGCATATTGCGCTCGTGCTTTATACACAAGCGCCACGCTCACCTTCAGTTTTTTAGCGACGTCTCCCGCCTTTTCAGTAGTGCCGTGCTTATCAAAATAGTTTGTGATCTTTGCGATCTTTGAAATTGGTTTTCTCATTGTTCCCTCACTGTTTATTGGCCCATAGTTCCATGCATGTAGCCTCAAGATCCAGGCTGGGCGGATTGGTCTTGAGTGAATCTTTCAGTCCCATGCGATAAGCCTCTACAACATTGCGCGGCATCTCTACTGCACTCGGGTCCGGCCGTGACATCAGCCGGTCATAAGCAAGCACGGTCAACAGCATCATGAGTGAGCCGAACAGCGTGCCCATCCAAAATGGTTCTTTATGCTCCATGAGTGCCTCCATGATTAAGTGCCTTTCTTCTTGTGGGCGCATGGCCACGCCTGAGCAAAGGCAATAGTCAGTAAAGAGTCAGCAGAAAAATCTCGGATTTCGGGATTCCGCTCCAAGTATTTTTTTGCCACGTCAAATACCTGCCCCATCGTTACACCTTGATTGATGCAATGTAGCGCTTTGTTCCCTGTATCCGCAACACCAGCAACATAGCCCATCGCATAAAGCCGTTTGTAATCTTCCGTGGCGGTTATGCTTGAGTAGAGCTCATTGCCGCTCAGAAACTGGGCCTTTGCGCTTGACGTAGCTAGCAATAACACAATCAATAATTTTTTCATGATCCCCTCGCATGCACTTGTTGAATGGGTCGTGCCACCGTTCTTTATGGGACGACATAGTTTTATAAACAATCGGACGCTTCCCAGGAATGCGTACAATTTTTCGTTCTAGCTCCATGTTCTTAATTCGCCACCGTGCCGCCTTATCAGATATCCGCAGCTCTTCAGCGAAGTCTTTGATGGTGAAAATCTTCGTCATGGACCGTATACCCTGATCAGTCGGCCATGAGCCTGGGGGCGTCTCGTGTTCTGATACCCAACCACGCGCAGGCCAATGTTTTTGAACACAGCACCCATCAACGCCGGATTGGCCTCCGGAGGCAGAGGCAGGGCCTCGTGGATATCATCGCTGGATACCTCCCCGCTTTCGCGTGCGATCTTTACTGCTACAGCCCGGGCACGGGCTAACCAGTCTTGATGCTGACTGGAGACCCGCTTGATGCCCTGAGCTTGTAGATCAAGACCGAGCTGATACCCCTCAGAATGGGATGTCGTCGTCGAGGTCACTTAGCGCTCCCTTGCCGCTAGCTTTCGCATAGTCGGTCGCTTTCGTCTCTGTCTTGGTACCGTGGTACATCTGCCATTCTGGTGAAGACTTGATGGTCTCTTGCAGTTTCTCAGACAGGGAATTAAAAACTTCCATGTCCGGATCATCAATGTCGAATTTCACCAGCGGGTTGATACCGTCCGGAAGGCCTCGCTCTTTGATGATCTTGGGCACCGGATTGATGTTGGCGATGTTGGTGAACTCCTTGCCATCCTTCCCCACATTCTTAGAGACAGTGATCATTGCCCAGTGACCAAGAATGTTTTTTAGGGAGAAGCCTTGCTTTTCTTGCGGAGTGAAATCACGACCACGCCAAGATGCTAGGTCAGCTCGAAGAGTCGACTTGTCACCAATCGATAGGGTGTATCTCTTGCTGATACTCATCGGCTCTCCCTCAGATGTTTTCAAAGGGTTGCCGTTGTCGTCCTCACCATGTACCTCGAACTGCACGAGGATTTTGGGTAGGCTCTTGATCTGGCCCTGCCACTCGGTCTTCTGAGTGCCAAGATCAATGATGCGGTAGCACCGCGCCAAATGCATTCCCGGCGGGATCGGGGTAAAACTTTTGCCGCTATCAGACGCTATAAGACCCATGTTCAATTTCCTTTCGCATTGGTAGTAAAGGCCGGCGCTTAGCCAAGCCACATTCGGACCAGATGATGTTCCAGTCCTCTTGCGTCGCGATGCCCTTCTCAGCCCGTATAAGCGCTTCCTCGGTCATCTGTTGACGCTCCTCCATCAACTGCTGCCATTCACCCATGTAGACCTCCTGTCGTGGTTGAGTGCAAGGAGATAGTACCCCACCTATCAAAAAAGTACAACTTTCATTTAATTTCGTGTAACATTGTTTCACCTTAACTTAAAGGAGGGGTGTATGACGTTGCAGGAGTTTTTTGCGAAGCAGCCGCGGGGTACCAAGGCGCGGATCGCTAGGGAGTGCGAGATCAGCAAGACATGGCTGAGCCTGATCCTGAGTGGGCGAAAGCCTGCTGGGGCTTGCCTAGCGATCAACCTGGAGGCGGCGACTAAAGGTGCAGTGACTAAGGCAGAAATTCGACCAGACATATGGGGAAAAGAATGAAACGTAACTATGGAACCTTGCAGTACGACGACAACGCGGAAGTTGGCGAGATCAAGATGAAGGTGGAGCTGCCGGCAACGGTGGTCAGCATGGACATCTTGTCTGACTGGATTCAGACCTTGCACGACGAATACTGGCGCATCAGCGAAGAGGTCTTCCCAAAGGGCGACCAGAAGGCTTCAGAAGCGTTCAACAAATTAAATTTAAAAGTATGGACGGACCTATCATGAACGGATTCTTAGGGGGAGCGTTTGTGTTCTGGATGTTGGGCTCGTGGCTGACTCACGTCATCACCTGCATCAACCAGAGCGAGTGGTTTTTTCTGATTGCGGGAGCGCTGTTCTTTCCAATTGCAATCATTCACGGAACCGGTGTCTGGTTCGGGGTGTGGTGATGACTCCTATCCAGACATGGCAATTTTTAGTCACGACTAAGCTTGATCTTAAGGCGTGGATGGTCTTGGAGTTGCTGTCGAAGTGCCAAGAAAAAACCATGATGACGGATCTTGTGAATGAGGCCAGTCGTACGCGACTATCGTCACCGGCCACCACGTATAAGTGCATTGCAGCGCTAAGGAAGAGAGGGTTAGCCGCTCAAAAGAAGTACGCCAATCAAGATGAGCGCATCACATACATCAACATCACAGAGAAAGGTAGGACTCTTTTAGAGGAGTGGGGGAAATGAGTGACGATCTACAAAAAAAATGGGACAGGTTTTTGGTGGAAGGTTTTTATTTGTTCCCGCATCACAACTTGATGTATTCAAGTCGTGTTTTTATGCTGAAAAATTCTGTTACGTATGATCAGTTAAAAAGTCTTAAAAGGGTTCCTAAGACTATTCATCATGAGCGCGTGACGATCTCTAGATTTGTATGCGCCTTCCTCCCTACGATCGCTAAGGTGCTATGGGAACATACCGCTGATGAGATTGATAAGTTGTCAGAGGCCGTATCAAAACTCAAGAGCGATGCTAGAGAGACTCCTGTGGACAATGACAAGCGCAGACAAGAAAGAAACGAGATTACTCAATATCAAAATCAAGATCTTCGAGCCAAACAAAAGAAAATGGCCATGAGCAATTTATATGCAAAACATCGTCGAAGTAATCAATGGGGGGTTACGAAATGAAAGATCTACGCAACGCAGCAAAAAAGGCTTTAAACGTTTTAGAAACAACTTGGGGATGCGGAGACGAGGGGACGATTGAGCTTTGGAGTGAAACTAAAAAACAATTACGCCAAGCGTTGGCCAAACCTCGATGGACCGGGCTCACGATAGAAGAGTACGACGTAATCGCAAATGACAATGAAGTGTTCGATAACGATACGCTGTTGTGTCTTGTCCGCGACATAGAAAAAATATTGCGGGAGAAAAATAGTTGATCTGTCCTGCGTGCGAATCGAGAACGCAACGATGCCTGGAGACTCGGACCTTCGTAGACCCCAACAAGGGCTTTTACTACACCGAGCGCAGGCGTCGCTGCGTTGATTGCGAAACCATTTACAAGACCATAGAAGTCCCACTTGAAACCTGGATGGAGCAACAACAAAAATGACTGACTGGTACAAGTTCAATCACGAGGAATATCGGCATGAAATACGTGGACTGGCTGATGCGGAGGATCTCGCCTACCGCAGACTCATCGATCTTTATTACTCCAACGAAGGCCCTTTGCCTGCGGATAAGGCGGTCCTGGAGCGCATTGTTGCGTTGGAGTACGACTGCATTCACCCGGTCCTCATCGCCTACTTCCAGCGCACAGAAGCAGGATGGGCGCATGGACGCCTGGATCAAGATCTTGCGAGACGCCAAGCAAAGGCCGCCCAGGCCAGAGCCGCGGGTAAGCGAGGTGGACGACCGAAATCAGTAGTGGTATAAAAGACTTCGCGCCGTGAGAAGCGCATTGGAAGTCAGATGGCAGTCTTCATTGGGCTGGTCTATCTGACCGTTTTGAACCCGTAAGGGTGCTGGCTTCCCGGAATTCTCACCGGATAGATCAGCACCAATGGAGATTGTCATGCACTTTTATCAGTTCAACATAGGCGACTACAGACGAGACGCCTCCCACCTGACCCTGCTGGAGCATGGGGTCTACCGGCAACTGCTCGACACGTACTACCTCGACGAGAAGCCCCTCACCCAAGACTTGACCGCTCTTATGCGAACGCATTGCATACGCAGTGCGGAAGAACAGCAGGCGCTCAAAAACGTATTGAAAGACTTCTTCGACGACACCCCAGAGGGGTTTATCCACAGGGGTTGTGACCGCGTAATTGAGGCTTATCGCAAGAAATCCAGGATGGCCAGTGAGTCTGCGAAGGCCAGATGGAGCCAGTCTCATGCGAACGCATTGCCAACGGAGAGCGAAAGCAATGCGGACGGCATGCTAACCAATAACCATAAACCAATAACCAATAACCAAGAACCAATAAAAAAACCTATGCAACGCGGAACGCGTTTGCCAGCAGACAGCCCTCTCTCCGAGGATTGGATTTTGTTTTGCAGGCAGGAGAGGCCAGATCTGGTCCCTAGCGACGTCTATGCGGAGTTCCGTGACTACTGGGTAGCCCAACCCGGTCAGAAGGGCGTGAAGACCGATTGGCCGGCTACCTGGAGGAACTGGGTACGCAGGCAGAAGGCAAAGCCGCAGCAGAGCGCTTGGCAGCAGAAGGAATCCCGTAAGCAGGACCACTACAACCAAATCTTCGGTGAAAGGAGCGATGATGGACGCACAATTGACGCCACTCCCCTTAGACTGGGTTAAGGCTATCTACCGCAGGCTGACCATGCTCTGGGGCGACCAGTTTGTCCGCAAGTGGGATGGCATACCGTTCGATGAGCTGATGGTCGCGTGGTCCGAGGAGCTGGCTGGGTACACCCCCGAAGAGCTCAAGTGCGGTCTGGCTGGCTGTAAGACCAAGACCTTCCCCGTGAGCTTCTCTGAGTTCATGGCGCTCTGCCGGCCACCATTGAACCCTGAAGACGGTTTCGCAGAGGCTATGGCTCAGTCGCAGCTCAGACCCATGGGCCGGGATAAGTGGAGCCACCCAGCGATCTTCTGGACCTACTACGCGCTGTCCTGGGAGTTTAAGAACCTGACGACCAGGGAGCTTGAGAAGCGCTGGGCGCCGGAGTTCAAGCGCATCATGGCCCAGGGTCAGTGGGAGCCGATACCCGAAGTGAAAACCGAGCTGGTTTCTTACACGCCCGAGCCAGAGGTCCGCAGCACTATCGGCCGTAAGGGGTTCGACGAGCTGATGAAGCGCTGGAGTGCGACTTGAACCACGTTGAGGTCAACCAGCAGGGCTGTAACGTCTTTGGCTGCCCGCTCATGGGTTCTTTGAGCCCCTGGGTAGGCAGCGGTCCTTACTACTGCCGGCACCACTATGGGCGCGACGCCTCGAAGAACCAGATCATCGTGGAGAAGCTCAAGCATTTTGGGGATCTGCTCGCCTACCTGGAGCTGACCAAGTCGTGTACCCAAGAATCGATGGCCGCCTATGATCGCGTGGCCAGGGCGATGAACCGTTCGGACCTTGCACCCGGCACCGTGACAAACCGCGGCGGTAAGCAGATCAATGAGTGGGTGCAGCCAAGCTACCTGTACTGGCGCGTGCAGTCTGCGATCGGGAGGGAGATCCGTGAAGCTTAATCTAACCTTACCCTGGCCACCGAGCGTCAATCACTACTGGCGGAATTGGCAGGGTCGCACAGTGATCTCCCCAGAGGGTAGAAGGTACCGTAAGGCAGTCGAAGAAGAGGTGATGATTCTCAGAATGAACAAGAAACTAAACAAGCAACTCAAGGTGACGATCACGGCGTACCGGCCAGACAACCGGCGGCGAGATCTGGATAACCTACTGAAGGCGGTACTCGATGCCCTTACGCACGCCGGGGTGTATGAGGATGACCATCTGATCTGTGACCTGCGGATCTGCTGGGGGGCGGGCAACCTTAAAAAACTAGACATCAATATCGAGGAGGTTGAAAGTGACAACGACGGAAGAGAACCGCGACCCGCATCAGGCGATCGACTACATCATCAAGCACGCACGCCACTTCGCAAAGGCGAAAGCGCAGAGGGTTTACATCGAGGAGTTCCGGAAGAGCCTGAAGGCGATACTCATGAAGAAGAGCGGCCAGGACACGGTGGGAGCCCAGGAACGGGAAGCGTACGCCGCGGAGGAGTACAAGGAGCTGCTGGTGGGATTGCGGGAGGCAACCGAAATCGAGGAAAAGCTCCGCTGGGACTTAATCGCCGCGCAGGCAAGGGTTGAAGTCTGGCGCACTGAGCAGGCAAACTATAGGGCAGAGGGTAAAGCAACGATTTGACGCGGGGTAGAGCAGTGGTAGCTCGTCGGGTTCATAGTCCGAAGGTCGTGGGTTCGACTCCCACCCCCGCCACCAACACCGTCCAGCCGGAGGTGACGGGGCCTAGACATCCGAACAACACCGGCAGCAGGGGCCACCATCCGGCCAAAGGGGGTCGGTTTACTCCAGGTGGTGACCCTGCACCCGTGTACCAATTCGGCGATTTAGTACATTGACCAACGAAGAGAAGAAGCACCTATCCCGCGTGGCCGACTTAGGCTGCGCTGTCTGCCGGCGGATGGGCTACCCAGGCACCCCAGCAGAGATCCACCACAAAAGGGCAGGAACGGGGGCTGGGAGGCGCTCCAGCCACTGGGAGGCTATCCCACTATGCCCAGAGCACCATAGAGGCAACACGGGGCTCCACGGCCTCGGAACGAAGGGGTTCCCTAAGCACTGGGGGTTCGATGAAGACGACCTCCTAACAGATACCAGGGCATTGTTAAGCGATCTTTATCCTGGCCAACGCATCAGTTAAAAAAGTCTGATGAAAAAAGTGGTCTTTTTTGCAAAAAAACAGGGCTACCCCCTTGCATATCGTTTAACTAAGACTTACACTTTCATCACGGTCAATTAAGACCGGAACCAATCAAAGCGAGGGAAACGCAATGAAAACTGAAACCGCAAACCTGATCACCGCCGCCCGTATCGACGAACTGGGTGCCCTGCTCAAGCAGATCAAAGAGCTCACCGACAAGGCCGACGCCATCAAGGATGACATCAAGGACTACGCCAATCTGTCCGGTGATCGCCGCTTCGAGGGCGACGCCTACGAGGCGCTCTACATTGAGTCCAACGTCTCGACGGTCAACTGGAAGAAGATCGCTGAGGAGCTCAAGATCCCGGCCGAGATCATCGCCAAGCACACCAAGACCGCGGCTCGTTTTAGCCTGAACGTCGACGCCAAGTAAACCATACGGGAGCCTCCGGGCTCCCTATTTAGGGAGAAAAGAATGTCTTTCCAACAAGCACTCAAAGATTTCTCAGCAGTCGAATACCTGACCTACTTCGACCCGCCGGAGCACACAACGATCGGCGACCTCTGCTATCTCTGCCTGCACGAGCTGGACCTGCACGCCGAGGGCGAGTATTGGCACCCGCTGAAGGAGCGCAGGGCGCTGCTGAAGTTCTGCCAGAAGTGGGGCCCGAAGACCGCGGACGGCATGGATTACGCCAAGGAGGCCCAGATTCAGTTCGACCTGGGCAAAGACAAGAAGAAGGATGAGGCGTACACCCACGGCTAACACGGGAGGGGGCCTTCGGGCTCCCTATTTAGGGAGAAATCATGATTCAAGATATGACTGCATTGAAAGGGACTGCGCCATGTGCGAAATGTGGCGCCACGCTTTGGAACGACCATGGTTGGGTGCTAGACGATGGGTCAATCGTTTGCCGGCGCGAAGACAAGTGTTTTAGTCGCGTGGTGGCCACAAAACTCGCCAAAGAAAAAGCGGCTGGGATTCTTCCGCCCTGGCGGAAAGCGGTTTAGGGTTTCCCCTAGTGCCCTGAGTTGCACAATCGTTTAATTCGGAGTTACACTATCGTCACAGTCAAATTCAGACTGCAACGCACGAGGGAGATTTAAACCATGAACATCATCGAAAACCTGATTGCCCGCATCGAGGACTACCGCACTACCAACAAGAACCCCTGCAAGAACTACGGCACGCAAGCCGCCGCCGAGAAGGCCACCGCCGCCGCCGCCGCTAAGGCTGGCACCTACTTTGACCGCAGTGGCGCACCAGCCCGCTACGTGGTGTTTTTCGACCAAGCCTGGGGCCGCTGGGTTGGCGCCCTGGACTACACCGAGCTCTTGGGTCGCAAGACCTCCCAGGGCGGTTACCTGGGCGCCGTGATTGGCTTTTACACCTACTAACTAACGGGGGGCTCCGGCCCCCACTAACGAGGGAGAACTACCATGAATTTCAAAGACAAAGCAGCAGTACAGCAGCACGTGCAGGAAATGATCGGTCGCAGCGTTGACCCCGATGTTGTCGAATGGGTCTGCTCGTTTGCAACCTACGCGTACAGCCAGGGAGACGCCGACGGGTACCGTCAGTGCTGGGAAGGAGTCCAGAAGACGTTTGACGCCCTCTCCAATAAGGAGGCAGCATGACACACACTCCAGGCCCCTGGATGCACATCCCTGCCGGCCGCTCCGGGTACGCAATCTGTGCTCCGGCTACCGGTTCGGTCGTCACCACCGCGGATGAAGACGGTCGTTATGGGGTCATCGACTCCGAGCAGGACGCCCTTCTTATCGCCGCGGCGCCCGAGATGCTGGAGGCCCTCAAGGCCGCCCTGCCGTGGATAGACTCCGTCGTGGTTGCCGGTAAGGTTCGGGACGCCATCGCAAACGCCACCGGGAGGGGACAATGAGCGGAACCCCCCAGGAGCTGGTTGAGATCACCAACAAAGTGGGGGAGGTTATCGATGGCCACAACAGCGGCCTGATTGCCGTCTCCCTTTGCACAGTGCTGACCATGGTCGTCAAAGAATCCGGTATACCGCCCGGACACGTAATCGAGATGCTGGCCATAATGATAGGAGAGGGAGAGGATGAGACGACGCAGCACTAAGGTATCGCTCTCTGACACTGACATTCACGTCATATCCAGAGCGATCTGGCACTACTACCGCGATCTTGAATCAGCGAACATGCCAGTGGCTGCGGGGCAGGTCTTAGAGGCCGGAGATCGATTCTTAAACGAGGTCTACGTGAAGGAGGGAAAGAATGAGACCGTACATCAAGGCAGGTGACCTAATCACCAGAGAAGAGTGGATACAGATGCGACTTCGCGGTAAAATGAGGCGTGACGAGCCACCTGCATTAGTGGTGGCCGCGCTGGTAGCGGGGATCGTGTTTGTCGTGGGAATGATGTCGCTGTAAAAACCGTTTCGATATTCGACACGGTTAATTCAAATGGGAGAAACCATGATCAAGAAAGCCTTGGCCCTAATTGGCGGACTGGCCGTCGCCACCAGCGTGTACGCAGCCTGTAGCACCTCGACCGTGACCTACAACGGCCGGATGGTAACGTGCACCACCTGCTGCTACGGCGGCAACTGCACGACCAACTGCTTCTAAAGACTTCCCCCGGGCCCGGTGAGAGCCGGTTGTTTCGATGACAATGCCCCGGGGGGCCATCAGCCTAGACATTGAGCCAACTCCCATGCCGGTCGACCTCCCTCGCTGCCGGCGGTTCAGTGTCTAGCCTAATGGCGCACAAGCAGTTAAACTCAGGCCACCTCAACTTTTCGGATTGATTAAGGCCATGCCTGAAAAACGAAAGAAGCCCGCGCCCGCAGTGATGGGCCGGCCAACAGACTACTCCCAAGACCTAGCAGACGAGATATGCGATCGCATTGCGTCCGGACAGCCATTGGTCCGCATATGCAAAGACGAGCACATGCCACATGTCACGACCGTTTACCGTTGGTTAAACAAGAGAGCAGACTTTTGCGACATGTACGCGAAGGCCAAAGACTCGGCAGCCGATACCCTGGCAGAAGAGATTCAGGACATCGCCGACTCGATTCCGATGGAGACCACCGATAAGGAAGGGAACACGCGCTTCGACCCGGCTTACATCAACTGGATGCGCCTCCGGGTGGACGCCCGCAAGTGGACGGCAGCCAAGTTGAAGCCGCGGAAGTACGGTGACCGCCTGACCCACGCAGGAGACGCTGAGAACCCGATTAAGAGTGAGACGACCATCCAGGCGTCTGAGCTGTTCGCCAGCATCCTGCAAAACATGGAATTGAAGAAGCAGCAATCAGCAAACGAAAGGTGAGGGAGACATGGATAGATTCACGCAGATCCGCGCATGGGCGGAGGCCCGCAATTTGGTCGACGGGTCAAACCCGCAGGCGCAGTTTGTGAAGCTCGCAGAAGAGATTGGGGAGCTCGCCGCGGCAATCGCCAGGAAGAACCACGACGGGGTCGTAGACTCGATTGGAGACGCTGTGGTAGTCCTGACCATCCTGGCAGCTCAGCATCGGGTGCCGATCGAATCCTGCATAAATGTGGCCTGGGAGCAGATCAAGAACCGCAAGGGCCGCATGGTCGACGGCGTCTTCGTTAAAGATGCAGAGTAATGGCCGATGAGGTCGCAGCACTCCTCGCTGACCCTGACGTTCAGGCACAGTTCTCCCTTCTCAAGCCGGAGGAGCAAGTCGCGTGGGCTTGGCGAGCTCAATGGCTGGCAAAGGCTCATGCTCACCAAGTGGTCCCTATTGGGGACTGGTGGTCGATCTGGCTCATGCTGGCGGGCCGCGGCGCCGGTAAGACACGAACGGCAGCCGAGCAGGTTGGCTGGTGGGCCTGGACTGAGCCCGGTACCCGCTGGCTTGTCGGGGCACCGACGTCGTCTGATGTTCGCGCTACCTGCTTCGAGGGCGACTCGGGTCTTCTGTCTGTTATTCCTACCGCACTGATCGCCGACTACAACCGGGCCTTCCACGAGCTTAAGCTCACCAACGGCTCGATGATTAAGGGTATTCCCGCATCCGAGCCTGAGCGCTTCCGGGGGCCGCAGTTCCATGGGGCATGGCTCGACGAGCTGGCCGCCTGGGACTATCTGCAAGAGGCCTGGGACCAGATCATGTTCGGCGTCCGCCTGGGCAAGAAGACCCGTATCGTGGCCACCACGACCCCCAAGCCCAAAGATTTGATCATCGAGCTCGTGGGCCGGGACGGTGACGACGTGGTCGTGACGACGGCCAGCACCTACGCCAACATCGACAACCTAGCCCCAAGCTTCCAGAAGCAGATCCTCCAGTACGAGGGGACCAAGCTCGGGCGCCAGGAGATCTACGCCGAGATCATCGATCCTGAAGAGGGCGGCATTGTGCAGCGCGACATGTTCAAGCTCTGGCCGGACGGGAAGGAGTTCCCCAAGTTCGAGTACATCGTCCAGAGCTACGACTGCGCGTACACCGAGAAGACCATGAACGACCCGACCGCCTGCACGGTCTGGGGGGTCTTCAAGCCCTTAGACGGGCCTATGAGCGTCATGCTGATAGACGCATGGCAGGACCGCCTACAGTACCCCGACCTGCGGCCCAAGGTGATTGAGGAGTACGAGACGGTCTTCGGCGAGGGCAAGGGCAAAAAGCGGGTGGACCTGATCCTGGTAGAGGACAAGAGCGCAGGTATCAGCCTGATACAGGACTTGCAGCGGGCCCACCTGCCGGTCAGAGCGTACAACCCCGGGCGGGCAGACAAGGTGCAGCGCTTAAACATCGTGGCCAACATCATCGCCCGCGGCCGTGTCTGGATACCGGAGAGCAGCAAGCGCAAGGGCTACGTGCGTGACTGGGCCGAGGGGTTTGTGAGTCAGATCTGTTCGTTTCCTGAGACGACCCACGACGACTATGTAGACGCCTGCACCCAGGCGCTGCGGTTCCTGCGGGACTCGGGCTGGCTGGAGATTGACCCGCCGCCCCAAGATGACTGGGACGAGGAGGACTTCGTTGACAGCGGTCAGCCTAGACGGACAAACCCTTACGCCGTATGATGGGCGCATTCAATTTCTGGCGGACGCGCTATGACTGAAGATGATATCCGGCTGGCCATGGAGCTGTTCGGCGGTAAAGGCTATAAAGACCCGCTCAACAAATACAACAGATCGCGGGAAATTCCGCCCGCACCGACCGGGAGGCGGTCAGCACTTGATGCCGCTAGGTTCCCAAAGGTGGGCAGGGGCACAGAAGTCTACGGGATTGAGGACGAGCTTCAAGAGTCGGAGCGCAAGAGCCGCGAAGCCACCATCGCAGGCCTTGACCCGTTAGAACAATTGCAGGCAATCGGCGAAGGCGGTAGGGCCGTTGGACAGGGGCTCGTAGCAGGAGTCTTGCAGCCGTTCGCTCAGGTCATGGGCGTCCCCGCCGATAAATTCTTTAACGCGGCTATTGACTTTCCAGAAACCGAAGGTGGCAAAGCGTACGCACGCAAGGGCGCAGACGCAGCGCTAGGCTTCTTCGATGCAATGTCAGAGAGCCCGCTGGGCCCGGTGCTCAGCAAGATCCCCATGAGCCCATACAGCCCCGCCTCAGCTCAGGCAATCGATACGGGACTCATGGCCGCCGGCAAGGGGCTGAAGCTCGCAGGTCAGCAGGCTAAGCAGGCTGGCAGGCAGACCCTGGAGGCCGGCAAGGATCTGGCTCAGGCAGCTCGGGCAGAGTTCGCTACCCCGCCGACGGGCGCGGTGCAGCTCCAGACCCAGCAGGCCACACGCAACCCGCTAGGCATGTACTCCCAGGCCGAGCAGGTAGCGCTCAATCTTGCTCAGGAGAAGGGCACGGGCAATCAGTTCCTGGCCCAGATCAGCAAGGCGCCAGGAGTCAAGCCCGCGGAGCTGGAGTGGACGGGCCTCGCAGACTTCTTGAAGAGTAAGGGCGACAAGCCGGTCACTAAGGCAGAGATCCAGCAGCACCTTGACGCCAACCGCGTGCAGGTGCAAGAGGTGCAGTTAAGCGGCACGGTTCCGTACAACAGGGTCAGAACAGTCGAAGATCAAATCCCCGAGGGGTTTCATTACGAAGAGGTGCTCGATCGTGACGGTGAGCCGACCGGCATGATGAGAATCTACGACTCGGACGGTGATCTTGTTTCTGAATCCAGCGACCCAGAGCAACTGATGCGTCGCGCTGGGTTGAAGTATGAAGAAACCGAACCCGACGCAAAGTACGGTGAGTGGCAACTACCCGGCGGTTATAACTATCGAGAGGTGTTGCTGACGTTGCCGCAAAAAGTAGAAAAAGGTTTTACGACACCGAATGGTGCGTTTTTTTCAGAGGCAGATTTAGAAAATCCAGTAGTACGGTCAACGGCGGAAAAAATAGGCTTGTCACCGGCCTTTAGAAATGTTGGCACTGTTTATGAATCTCCCCACTTCGATCAGCCCAACGTTCTGGCCCATATGCGCCTGAACGACCGCCTTGATGCTGATGGCAATAGGGTTCTATTTGTTGAAGAGATTCAGTCCGACTGGGGGCAGCAGGGTAGGGAGAAGGGGTTTGCAATTAAAGAAACGCCTTGGGATGACCCCGAATATAAAGCCGCTAGAGCAAGGTCCACTGAGTTACTTAATGAGTACAACAGGAACAACGATGACCTCATTCGTCAAAATGAAATAAGACCGCTTTTGGATGAGGCTAGAAGGCTTGAACACTCTTTTTTGGGTAAACGCGGCGCACCTCCCGCCCCCTTCGTACAGAACACAGAAGACTGGGTCAACCTATCTCTAAAGCGCCTGATCACCGACGCAGTCAATAACGGTTATAAGAAGGTCGCATTCATCAATGGTGATCAGTCTGCTGCACGGTATGACTTGAGTAAACATGTTGATGAGCTCTATTACATGCCCAAGTCCAACACCCTTGTTGCTACAAAGAATGGCCAGGAGGCGTTTAATCAAAGAGTGCCAGCCGACAAATTGGCTGACTACATTGGCAAAGATGCGGCCGAGAAATTATTGGTTGCTCCAGGTCCAGGCCCCCAGAATCTTTCTGGCTCTTCCATTCGGAAACTGTCCGGCGTAGACCTCAAGGTCGGCGGCGAGGGCATGAAGAAGTTCTACGACCAGATCGTGCCGGCCACCGCAAATAAACTCCTGAAGAAACTGGGCGGCGGGAAACTGGAGCCCCTAAAGATCGGCGACAACGAGCAACTAGGATTCACCATCACGCCGGAGATGGTCGAGCTGGTGAAGAAGCAAGGCCTGCCGATGTTCGCTGGTGGTGGCGCAATCACTATGGCCAAGGGCGGAGAGGCTGAGCTAGATAACTACGCTTTGGCCGAGGCGGAGATGCAACAAGAGATAGAAGATGCTTTGGCCTACGAAAAACTTAACAGACTCCTGCGGGAGACCGAAGCTAAGTTGCGAGAGGGCTTGATCACCCCAGAAGAAGCGGTGCCCTTGATGGGTGGATTAAACGCTTATGAGATCGCTCGATTGTATGGGCTGCCAACAGATGATTATGTTCGGCCACAATTATCTTCAGACAATCCCGAGCAACATTACGATCTCATGCTCAGCCCAGAAAAATTGTCTCACATGGCTAGGCGTCATCGGGATTACGATCGCCGGATGAAGCAACATGAATACGGCCCCGATTCAGAAGAGGTGGAGGTTAACCTTGCCATTGGGGGCGGCGCGTTCAAGGGAATGAAGCAAGGCCTTCAGAGGGCGGCAAAAGGCCCCGGAAAGACAGAAGACCCAGCTAAGAAAGCATCGAAGGCGCAGCGCCGTGAAGTGCGCGTGCAGAAGAACCTGGAAGCGTACATGGGCTCAAAAGAGAAGCCCAAGACCTATTACCACGCCACCCAGGCCCCGGAAGACTTCGAGGCGTTCGACCTTGAGAAGCGCCCGACTAAGAGGTCAGCCGCGGCCGTGTTTGTCACGCCCAGCACCAACTGGGCAAACGACTGGGCCGTAGATGAGCTGGCCGACATGGACCTGCTGGAGAAGGTGGATACGCCCAAGCCGCGGATCATGCCTGTCATTACACGGGCGAAGAACACGTTCGATTACGACGATCTTGGCCATGTCACGCAGGTGATGAATCAAGCAGATCTGCCGCCGGGGCTTGACCGCCAACACATTGCAGACCAGATCTCTATCGGCAACTGGAATTTCATCGAAGACCGCAACATTCAGAAGGCCATCAAAGATCTGGGCTTTGACAGCTTCTTCGTCAAAGAGAAGGGCGTGAAGAACATGGGTATCTTCAACCCGGGAGACGTGAAGGCGCTGTTTAATCGCGGGTCATACGATCCCACGACCGCAGACATCTCGAAGGCAGACGGCGGGAGGATCAGCGCCGACGATATCCGACAAAAATTAAAGAACGCCTTTAACTTTGCAGGCGGTGGCGGTGTGGGGCTCCGGGGCGCTATGCGTGGTCTTGAGGCCGTGCAGTCTGGGGCGGACAAGGCCAAGCCCGCGGTCAGCCGCATCGATATGAGCTACAAGGACGTCACCAAGCGCGTTCCTGAGCTCACAGAGGCCGCCAAGAAGGTCGAGGCTGGTGAGATGAACGCCGAGGAGTACGCGGGCCTTGTGGGCGAGGTAAAGCCCGTGGAGCCCTATGCATTCGTTCCGCAGCCGGCCAGCGCAGAAGACGCCATGCGTGCGCTGACTGAGAACAAGCGCCCGATGTTTGGTAAGACCGGAGAGCTCAAGCCTGGGGAGCGCGCAGACCTGCGCCTCGATATCCCTGCCTATAAAGACCATGGGGTCTGGATCAACTCGATCCACCGTGCGAGTGGCCCGACAGTCTATGGTTCGGTCTCTTCGGTGAAGAATGCCACCATGATTGGTGCGCCTGAAAAGGCTCTGAAGGTCGCGACCGGCCAGACGCCGAAGTCTCCATTTGCGGTGATCCGCGGCGAGTGGAACCCGGTCAGCGAAGAGGAGGCGGTGGCCAAGGCGCAGCTCTACATGCAGAGCCCCGAGTGGGTGCAGGTGGGTTACGACCCCGAGCGCGCTGGATACTTCTACGATCGCAAGACACGCAAGCCCGTGACCGCGGCCGAGGAGGTGCTACAGATCGGCCCGCTCGTACTGGCCAAGAAGCCGAAGTTCTCGGACGTGAAAGATCAGAAGTTCGCAGAAGGTGGCGCCACGTCGAACACCCTCCTGGAGCGCCTGCGGAGGTACAAAGTCGGCGGGGCAGTCTCGGGGGCCCAGAAAGGTCTGAAAGCCGTCTCGAAGTCAACGAAATCCGCTAAGCCCGCCAAGGCAACAGAGCCAGCCAAGACTGAGTCCGTCATTGAGGACTGGCAGTGGCGACCCAACGAGCAGGTCACCGCCGAGGTGGGGCTCAAAGAGGTGCCCGACTACATCCAGGGCGGATATGGCGAGTTCATGAAGGGCCAGCAGAAGCGAGCCCAGGCAGGCCAGATGGGCGTGCGCGACCTCATCAAGGCCTACACCATCACCCGGTCTAGCGTGAACCGCTCCGGTTTGCCACGAGACACGGCCACTAAGACGGGAATGAAGATCCCTCAGACAGATGGTCTTGTCCGCCCCGAGGGCGCCTTTGCCGAGTGGCTGGGGTCCAAGCAGGGGCAGAACTATCTGAAGGCAGCAGACCGCGGCGAGATCGACGAGAAGGCGATTGCCGACTTGCAGACGAAGTTTGCCCCCTTCGGTATGGCATCGGTCCTGGCAGACGACATGCGCTGGGCGGTGAAGAATGCGCCCACTCTAGCGTCGAACCTGTCGCAGACCATCATCGGTGACCCGCAGACATATCGGTCGGTCTCCCAGCAGCTCCAGGGCATCGGTCCGGCTAAATCAGGGTTCCTCGGGTCACTCGTTGGCCGCGGCGACTTCCCCACGCTCGATGCCCGTCAGCTTCGGTTGCACACGGGGGCAGGCGGTGCAGAGGCCTCGAAGTTCATGCGGCGCCGCGGTGGCTTGGGCGGTGAGCAGGCAGTCGGCCGTCTGGCTGGTCGCCAGGAAGAGATGGGCCTGGATATCGACCCGTCACTCAATCCCTTCTATCAGCACCTGACGCACCACGCCGTGTGGGACAAGGTGGCCGACGAGCAGACCACGCACGACGATCTTGTGCGGGCCATGATGGGTTACAAGGACGGCGGTGAGGTAAAGCTCTCCAGAGGGGGCGGAGACCTCTTGGGGCGCATGGAAAAGGGCCTAAGAGCGGCGCAAAAGGGCACCGAGAAGAAAGCTAAGAAGGATAAGCCGCCACCGAAATTTGAACCGGCCCCGGCTATTCCCAAAGAGCAGATTCGGAGCATGGCTGAGCGTATCGCGCAGCAGACAACCGGCGAGTTTGTCCGCCAGAACCCGAAGACCACTCAGAACCCGGAAGGGCTCTCAAAGGTTCAGTTCGAGCGGACGAAGGCCGTCAAGCCGAACATCAAGTACAACGTCCCCCAAAAGGATGCGCCGGTCGTTGATATCGAAAAGTACAAGGATTACCTGCTTGTAGGTGTTCCTGGAGACATCACACCTGGAGGCGTCATTCGTACTGACCCCGTTGATTTAAAGCCACGCGCCACGCAAGAGTTACTTGGCATCGATGACGTAGAGTTTGAGACGCCGGTAGGAATGTATGGTGGCAGCCGTTACGGGCAAGAAAGTGTGTTCCCCGAAGGGCTCGAAGCTTTCTGGGCCTCTGGTTTGAGTCCTGCACGTGCGCTGCAAAACTCAATAACCAGATTTTCTGAAGCGGAGGGCGGCCGTCCGGTTCTGGGCATGTTCTCTAAGATGAGTCGGCCGGCTTCTTCATTCTCTGGTCACTTAATGGAGGGTTTGCTGGAGTACCAGCACCCAGAGAGACTGCCTAAAGCGAAGATACGAGAGCTTAATGAAATTGTGCGACGTGGCACGCCAAGCAAACAATTCCCAAACTTTGTAGGGTTTGAAGATCCGGAAAAGATGCGGGTGCAAGCAATGCAGGACGGTAAGTTGAGGACGCACATAAACAACGTATTGACAATGTCTACGTTGAATAAGCAGCTAGGCCTGGACCCCAAAAAAGGATTGCGATCTGGGCTAGATGTCTCGGCGGCAATGACAATCCCTGAGCTTTCAGGGCTTGAGGTGGGGGCTAGTGGATATTCGTTAGGTCGCATGGTTCCTGGCGCTGATTTAAGGTTAAGCGCTCACCCAACGTACTCGCAAGACATTTCCGGTGAATTTCTGGGACGTACGCCTTATCACATTCCGTATGAGCTAGCGTACCCCCGGACTGCACATTTTGTGCGCGAAAACATTCCCCGTGGAGAGCTGTTTAACACCATGAAGGGCACGGGCATGAAAGAGCAGATCGACCAGCAATATATTGATCAGATCAAGCTCTACCAGCAGTACATGAAAGAATTGACGGGTCGCAAGAAGGGTGGGCTCGCCACAATCAAAAAAGCGAAGGTGAAAAATGGCAACTGAATTCCCGATTGATCAAGAAGCCGACCGCTTCATTCCTGGAATCCCTGGGCAGCAGCCCGAAGAGGAGGAAGAGGGCGCCGAGCTTGAGCTAGTTCTCGACGATTCCGAGCTCGAAGAGCTGCCAGACGGCTCTGTGGTGGTCAAAATGGACACCCAGGGGCCCATGGAGAACGAAGATTTCTACCAAAACCTCGCAGATTCTGACGTTCTGGACTCCTACGACCTGTCCGTGATGGCCATGAAGTACATCGAGCTGGCCGAAAAGGACAAAAAAGCCCGTGAGCAGCGCGATAAGCAGTACGAAGAGGGCATCCGCCGCACCGGACTGGGCAACGACGCACCTGGGGGCGCGAATTTCAACGGCGCCAGCAAGGTCGTACACCCCGTAATGGCCGAAGCCTGCGTCGATTTCGCTGCCCGCGCCATTAAAGAGCTGTTTCCGCCCGATGGTCCGACCAAAACGAAGATCCTGGGCGACGTCACAGAAGACAAAGTGCAGATCGCCGAGCGCAAACGCGACTGGTTTAACTGGCAGATCACCGAGCAGATCGAAGAATTTCGCGATGAAGAGGAGCAGATGCTCACGCAACTGCCTCTTGGGGGCTCCCAGTTCCTGAAGTTCTGGTACGACGAGCAGAAGCGCCGGCCGTGTATGCAATTCCTGCCGATCGACAACATTTTGCTGCCCTATTCCAGCGGAAACTTCTACACCTCGCCCCGCGTGACTGAGGTCGACGACATTTCCGAGTACGAATACAAGCGTCGGATCTCTTCTGGCCTGTATCGGGACATCTCTTACATCCGCGCCAGCATGGACCCGGAGCAGACCGGTCCTCAAAAGGCCACCGACAAGGTCGAAGGCAAGTCTCAGAACGATAACGAAGACGGCACGCGCCGCATGTACCACATCTATACGTGGCTAGAGCTCGAAGATGACAAGTACAGCAAGGGTGAGCTCGCTCCCTACATTTTGATGATCGATGAGATGGAGAACGAGATCGTCGGTCTGTACCGGAACTGGGAAGAGGGCGACCAAACGATGACCAAGCTCGACTGGATCGTCGAGTACAAGTTCATTCCCTGGCGTGGCGCTTACGCTGTTGGCCTGCCGCACCTGATTGGCGGGCTGTCTGCTGCACTGACGGGTGCGCTGCGGGCGCTTCTGGACTCCGCGCACATCAATAACGCAGCCACCATGCTGAAACTTAAGGGGGCGAAGGTCTCCGGCCAGTCCCAGCAGGTTGAAGTCACCCAGGTGGCGGAGATTGAGGCGGCCCCAGGCGTGGATGACATCCGCAAAGTGGCGATGCCCATGCCATTTAACCCGCCCAGCCCGGTGCTTTTTCAGCTCTTAGGCTGGCTCACGACGTCCGCTAAGGGGGTAGTGACCACCGCGGAAGAAAAGATCGCTGACGTCAATTCTCAGACCCCTGTGGGCACGACTCAGGCCCTCATTGAGCAGGGCGCAGCAGTTTTCTCGTCCATTCACGCCCGATTGCACGAGTCGCAGGCCCGCGTACTGAAGATTCTGTCGCGAATCAACCGCTGGTACCTCGATGACATGCGTCGCACCGAGGTGGTGGAGGACCTGGAGGTTAAGCGTGAGGATTTCGCCCGGGTAACGGACGTGATTCCGGTCTCAGACCCGCATATCTTCTCGGAAACGCAGCGGATGGCCCAAACCCAGGCGGTTATGGCCATGATGAAAGAGAATCCGGACCTATTCAACCGCAAGGCGGTGGTCACGCGGTTCTTAAAGCAGATCAAGGTGCCGAACATCAACGAATTGATGCCGGATACGCCCGCCCCCACCAAGATGGACGCTGCCAACGAGAACGTGGCCATGGCGATCGGGCAGGCTGCCTATGCTTACCCCGAGCAGGACCATCTGGCACACATTCAGGCGCACCTGGACTTCGCTAAGAGCCCGATCTTCGGTGGCAACCCCATCATTGCGCCTGCATACCTGCCCAAGGCGGCCGAGCACATCAAGCAGCACATGGTCCTGTGGTATCTGAACCGCATGACTGGGTACGCCCAGAAAGCTTTAGACGCAAAGCTTGGCGATTACGACCTGTTAAGCGACCCCAAAGACGTGGACAAGATCTTCGCCCTGGCCTCGCAGCACGTCGAGATCGACGCCGACGAGACTCTGAAGGGCGTGATGCCTGTCGTCATGAAGATGGTCCAGCAGGCGCAGCAGTTCAAGCCGAAACCTCCAATGACTCCCGAGACGCAGGTTCTCTTGCAGACCTCGATGGCAGAGACGCAGCGCCGTCAGGCCCGCGACGAGGCAGAAATGCAGCTCAAGTCTCAAGAGATGGAGATGGACACGCAGCTGGCGTTGAAGAAGCAGGCCGACGACATGCAGCTCGCCATGGAAGAGTTGCAATTGAAGCTGGCCATTGCTACCGGCGACCAGGAAACAAAAGAACGCATCGAAACCGCACGTCTAACACGGGATGCGGCCCGTCTGTCTTTGGATAAGGAAAAGACCGTGTTGGACATCAACCTTAAAGGAGGCCCAAATGGCTACCAGTGATCAAGAGCAAAAGAGCGTACTCGTCAACCAGCACAAGCGGATTGCGATGGGCGCACCTATCAACGGCCAGTCCATGCAGGGCAAGGGCGAGCCACAACAAAACAAGGGAGGAGCCTTATCGCAGGTAAAAACTAAAAAGTGAGAAGTAGAACCCTAGGTGACTTAATTGGCGCTTTGAAGGCCTCGCAGAGTGAAATAGCTCTGTCCCTGGCTCGTGGCAACGTGACGACCTGGGAGGCGTATCAAAGGCTGGTGGGGAAGCATGATGGGCTGGAAGAAGCCCTGACAATACTTAATAACCTTCTAAAGGAAGACAATGAAAATGAGTGAACCGGTAGCTTCTAACGAAGCTGAGTTGGCTTGGGCATTTCCGAGCGTAGAACCCGGAGCAAAACCATTAGGTGGACGTATTCTGGTGCAATTGCGCCGGACGAAGAAGAAGACCACGAGTGCCGGGATTTTGTTGGTTGAAGAAACCAAAGAAACCGAGAAGTGGAACAACATGGTCGCCAAAGTCATTGAGATCGGACCCCTGGCATTCCGCCATCGGGACACGATGCAGGCTTGGCCCGAAGGATCTTGGTGCGAGCCGGGTGATTACATCCGCGTGCCCAAGTGGGGCGGCGACCGCTGGGAAGTCAAAGTACCGGGTGATGATGACCTGGAAGACCCAGCACTGTTCATGATTCTCAACGATCACGAGGTCATCGCAAAGGTGACGGGTGATCCCCTGGCAATGAGGGCCTTCATATGAGCGAAGAAAACAAAGACGAGAAGATCTCCGTTACCGAGGAGAAAGACGGTTCGGTCGTGGTCGAGCTGCCCGACAGCATTCCGTCGCCTGAAAACGACGACCAGGATGCTCCCGACGCAGACGATTCCAAAGCAGAGGCTGCACAGGACGACGACGACGCCGACCAACCCGATGACACCGACGCGGTACGCGAAGCCCGCAGAGCTCGCCGCAAGGCCAAGAAAGAGCACATGAAGCGGGTGCGGGAGGAGAAGGACCAGAACTACCTTCTGCTTCAGCGGCAGAACCAAGAGCTCATGGAGCGCCTTGCGAACCTGGAGCGCAAGAACGTGTCCGCGGAGCTTGCACGGTTCGATGCGGCCATTTCCGAAGAAGAGCGCCGGGTTATGTTCGCCCAGCGCAAGATGCAAGAGGCAACCGACGCATCTGATGGCCAAGCTTTCATCAAGGCTCAAGAGGCTTGGTATGAGTCCCGCAAGCGCCTGGAATCCATGAAGGCGATCAAGCAGCGTGCAAATGAAAGCGCCGCCCAGCAAACCGGTGCGGTTAATCCCAGGCTGCAAAAATATGCATCTGAATGGATGTCACGCAATACTTGGTACGACACAGATTTAAAAGATACCGACAGTCGTATTGCGAAGGTAATCGATGAGCAATTAAGCGAAGAAGGTTGGAATCCCGAGACGAAAGATTATTGGGATGAATTTGACAAACGCTTGCAAAATCGGTTACCGCATCTATACAATGATTCCGATGACGAACAACCAAGGAGGCGTCCCCGTAGCGTAGTGACCGGTTCCGGTCGAGAAGCAACACCATCCCGCGGCGGAAACGTTTTCACCATCTCTCCGGAGCAGGTGAGGGCGATTAAAGAAGCCGGTATGTGGGATAACCCGGAACAAAGAAATCGCATGATTAAACGGTATGCACTCGAAGCTAAAAAATATAGGGGATAAAAACCATGGATTCACGTCTTAAAAAATCACTTTCCGCCGGTGGACGCGAAACTCGTGCTAGCGAGGACGCTGAAAGAAAACCCCCGGAGGAAAAGTTCATGTCAGCGCAGGAACGTCGCAAGGCGTGGAGCGATGAGTGGACACAAAGCGCACTGCCAAAGACCCCCGAGATTCCCGGGTGGCACCTTTGCTGGTTATCGACCACCAACAGTTACGACAGCATCGACAAGAGGATGCGTCTCGGTTACGTGCCCGTGAAAGCGGATGAGTTAACTGGGTTCGACACCTATCGCGTCAAGTCTGGCGAGAACATCGGTTTTATTGCGTGTAATGAGATGGTTCTGTACAAGATTCCTATGGACCTTTACCAGGACGTCATGCTGCAAATGCATCATGAAAAGCCCATGGAAGAGGCCGATAAGATCCGCGTGCAAGCAGAGAACCTTCAGGGTATGCGCGATAGCTCAGGCAAGTCCCTGGGGCAGGTTGAAGGCGAAGGCTTTGGCGATTTAGACCGAGATGTTAAAACTCCCGTATTTATCGGGTAATTTAATTTAAGGAGAATTGCTATGTCCGCGACTAGCGCTCCGTTCGGCCTGCGTCCCGCTTTCCACCCCTCCGGTTTGGATCGCGCTCAGGCGTTGGCTAACGGTATTCAAGCAGTATCAACGGTCGGCAACGTATCTGCCGGTTATGCCACCACCATTCTCAAGGGTCAGCCCGTGAAGATGGATACTGGCGGCTATATTGTGGTTGCTGGTACAGGCGACCCGTTCCTTGGTGCCTTTGCAGGCGTCGAGTGGACCGATGCTACCGGCCGTCGCCGCGTGTCGAACTACTGGCCCGCAAACGAGTCGTTCCAGGTCGGTTCTGTAGTGGCTTACTTCTACAGCGACCCCGCCATTGTGTATGAGATTCAGGCTGCTGGTTCCCTGGCTCAGACCTCGATCGGCGACGAGTTCGATATCACCAACTCAACCGCTGGCTCCACCACGACTGGTTTGTCGCAGGCTACCCTTGGTACCTCGGCTGCCGGTGCTGGCAGCGCCAAGCAAATGCGTGTTGTAGATCTGGCGCCCTATCCCGACAACGCTTGGGGTGACAGCTTTACGATCGTCCGTGCAACCATTAGCGAACACCAGTACGCAGGTACTGTGAACGCAATCTAAGGAGGGCATAGAACATGGCCGCCCCGATGCGTAGTACCGACTTTCGGTCGATTGTTGAGCCAATCCTCAACGAGTGTTTTGACGGAGTCTATGATCAGCGTACCGATGAATGGTCACGGGTTTTCCGTGAGCAGCAAGGTATCCCCCGTAACTACCACGAAGAGCCCGTCCTGTATGGATTCGGCGCTGCGCCCCAACTGCCTGATGGTACCCCCGTGTCCTATCAGCAGGGTGGCGTACTCTTCCTGAAGCGCTATGTGTACAACGTGTATGGCCTTGCCTTCGCGCTGACCAAAGTGCTCGTGGAAGACGGCGACCACATCCGTATTGGTCAGGTTTATGCCCGTCACTTGGCTCAGTCCCTGATTGAGACCAAAGAGACCCTTTCGGCGAACGTTCTCAACCGTGCGTTTAACTCTGCCTATCCTGGCGGTGACGGCGTGCAGTTGAACTCCAACGCTCACCCGATCGTGAACGGCACCTTCAGCAACCTGCTGACGACCGCCGCTGTGCTGTCGCAGACCTCACTTGAGCAGATGCTTATTCAGATCCGCCAAGCAGTGGACAACAACGGCAAGAAGATCCGTCTGGTTCCCCGCCAACTGGTGGTGGCCCCGGGCAACGTCTTCCAGGCTGAGGTTCTCCTGAAGTCTGTTCTGCGCTCCGGTACCGCCGACAACGACATCAACCCGATCAAGTCCATTGGACTGCTGTCGGAGGGTGCCGCTGTTCTGTCGCGTCTCACCAGTGCTACGGCATGGTGGGTGCAGACCGACGCGCCGGAAGGTATGAAGCTCATGATGCGTCGTGCTCTTGAGAAGACCATGGAAGGTGATTTTGAGACCGATTCCATGCGTTACAAGGCCACGGAGCGTTATGACGTTGGCTTCACCGACCCGCGTGCGATGTACGGTACGCCTGGAGTCTAAGCAATACCCCTCCCGCTGGGCGACTGGCGGGAGGTTTCATCTGGGATCGTTTTAGCCCGTCAGACTGCCCCAGCAGACGATGCACAGACGGACGGGCGACACTTGTGCATAAGGAGAGTTAAATGGCTCGCACCACTTTCTCGGGTCCAGTTTATTCAAACAACGGATTCGGTACCCCGCTTCAATACATTACTGCCGCTAACACGTCCCCCATCGCTATCGATCCGGGCGCAACGGTAATCATTCTTTCTGCCGCTGATGGTGGCCCTGCTGCTCCGGTAGTGCTCCAGTTTCCGCAAGTGCAGACCATCGACGGACAACCCTTCAACATCCTGAACGCTGACCCCCGCTATGTGGGCATCCGCGGTGCCGTGCTGAACTACGGTGGCGTGGTGCATACCCTTGCCGGGTTCGGTCCCAGCTCTGGTAACTACCAGCCTGTGAACCAGTCCAACACGGGCGTGGATATTGCCGCTGGCACCCTGGTGCAGTGGGCAGGCAACGGCAACCCCACTGCTGCTTGGGCTGCTGCTGAAGCAACGCTCTGCGCTGCCGCCTAACTCAACTAATTAAACAAGGAGTTCCACATGGGACAGTTTAAGCCGATGGTCAAGATGATGACCACAGAGCCCACCGTTGAGTTGAAGCTCAAAAAGGGCGGGAAAGTAGAGAAGAAGATGCAGATGGGTGGCGACCCAGCCATGGCTCCGGCCGCTGGTTCTATGCCTGCTCGTGGCGGCATGGCGCCCTCACGCGCACCGATGAAGCCTGGGCTCTTTGCCCGTCGTCGCGCTATGCGTGGTATGGGCGCTGGTCCTGCGGGCCCCCTTGGCCGCGGTTCCGACATGATGGAAAACATGGAAGCTCGTCGCGCTATGGCCCCGGCTCCCGCCATGAAGAAGGGTGGCGAGACCAAGGCTGAGCACGCTGCCGAGATGAAGAAGATGGCTGAGACCTCGAAGAAGCTCAAGGAGCACGCCGACAAGCCCGCTAGCAAGGCTCACAAGGGCCTGAAGACTGGCGGAGTGGTGATGGGCCAAGGCGGCTATAAAGAGGGCGGCATCATCAAGACGATGACCAACAAGACGACCGACATGCACACTGCTCATCGTGACACCGATCAGGGTCCGACGGGCGGCGTGAAGCTTGGTAATGGCGGCGGTTACAAGAAGGGTGGCGCAGCGAAGAAGGACTGCTACGCGACCGGTGGCGTCGTTATGGGCCAGGGTGGGTACAAAGAAGGCGGTGATGTAAAAAAGCAAAAAGCTACGGGAAAAAATGCTAGCGGCGCTCCCGTAGCTATGCCTCAAGGCCGCAAACCTGCCCCCAAGGCTGTTGCCATCAACGAGCTGTCCGGCACCTATAAAAAGGGTGGCCCGGTCATGACTCCCGCTCAGAAGCGCTTGGACAACATTTTCCAGAAGGAGAATGCTCCTGCGATGAAGGCGGCCAAGAAGATGAGCAACGAGAAGTACGGTCGCAAAATGGCAAAGGGCGGAGACGTAAAACGACGCTCATTGACTGACAAATTTCGCGAAGAATCAGGCTTTGGCGATGAAATGAAAGATCTTGTTCAACGCCTTACCCCGCAGCAAGCAAAACGCGAAAAAGAGTCTAGCGACAGGTACATGAGTGATGGAGCCGTCACTGAGACTGAAAGGTCCGTAACGGTGGTGCCAGGGAAGAAGCACGGCGGTAAAATGGCCCGAGGCGGCTCTTGCTAAATAAGGTGGGGGCTTAGGCCCCCGCTTTTCTGGAGGACTTTATGTCAACGACGATTTCTTCGATTACCCGGCAAGGCGCCTTTGAGCCGTTTGAGCTTCAGGTCTCTCGTGGGCAGATTCAAGGGCACAAGTCACTTTTTGTGTTCGGCAACAACGCTGATATCAATGGATCTGTAGAGACGATCTGGAGTCAGGGCGGGGTATACGCTTATCCAGCAGCCGCTATAGCCATGAAGGTGTCTAGTTCTAGCGCTGATGATGACGCGGCTGGCACTGGCGCCCGCACGGTTGTAGTTAGTGGCTTGGATCAGAATTACAACGAGGCAAGCGAGACTGTAACGCTTGATGGCCAGACTGAAGTTCTGACCACCACGACCTTTATTCGCATATTTGCTGTTTATGTGGCGACCGCGGGATCTGGTGGAACTGCGGCCGGAACTATTTATGTGGGCACCGGAACGGTGACTGCTGGTGTTCCTGCAACGATTTATGCCGTTATTCCTTTGGGCGAGAACCGCACTCAGTCTTGTATTTGGACAGTTCCAGCCGGCTATACCTTGTACGTTACGGGCGGCACATTCTCGGCGGCTTCAAACAATGCTGCTCAGTATGTGCTGGGCAAGTTTGTAATTCGCCCCTTTGGTGGTGTATTCCAAAACACAGCAGACATTACGGTCAACTCTAATGTCTTCAGGTATGACTGGGAAGTGGCACTTCCGATTCCAGAAAAGACAGACATTGAGGCTCGTGGTATCGCGCTTTCCGGCTCCAACTTCTATGTGACTGCCGCGTTTGAAGGCATCTACATTAAGAACAGCGGAGAGTAACAATGCCAGCCAAAAGCCAAGCTCAGTTTCGCCTGATGAAGGCAGCCGAAAACAATCCCAAGTTCGCTAAGAAGGTGGGTATTAAACCGGGCGTGGCTAAGGAGTACACTGAGGCTAATGTTGGCAAGAAGTCGTATGCAGAACTGCCGAAGAAAATGAAGGATGGTGGCCCCTCGCTTGCAATTGGACGCGGTGAAAAACTGCCGGCAGAGCGAGGCGCTGGACTAACGGCCAAGGGCCGGGAAAAGTACAACCGAGAGACAGGTTCCAATCTCAAGGCTCCACAACCCGAGGGGGGTAAGCGGCGCGATTCGTTCTGCGCCCGGATGGGTCCAGTCGCTGAAAAAAGCGAGAAAGGAAGTAGAGCGAGGGCTTCGATGAAGCGCTGGAACTGTCCGGGATGGTGATATGGCCTACTCTGGAACCGTTGGAACGACCGTAATCGATGTCCAAACGCTGATTGATCATGGCGCCCGCAGATCGGGGAAGCTTGCCGAGGAGCTGACCTCGGAGCAGGTGCTGTCTGCACGGCAGTCTTTGTTCTTCCTGCTGTCGAACCTGATCAACATCGGGATTCAATACTGGGCTATCAACAAGGTCGTGATTGGCCTTCAGCCGGACAAGGCGGTCTATGAGCTGCCTCTGGGGGCTAACGACGCCCTGAACGTCCTGTATCGCACCATGAACCGCCCCTCTGGCAGCTATGGCACGAGCGCAGGCGGCAATGTGGCCAACGCATTCGACAGCAACACCGACACGATCTGCACGCAGACCTCGCCAAACGGCAACCTGTCTGTCAACTTTGGTACCAATAACGCAGTCTACGTGGGCTCAATCGGCGTCCTGCCGGGTACTACGGGTAGTTTTAATGTCGTCTTCGAATATTCCAACGACAACATCACCTGGAGCCCGCTGTATGCGCCTGGACCCACTGCTTGGGTCGATGATCAGTGGCTTTGGTACGATCTGAACACGAGCACGACAGCTCAGTTCTACCGGATGAGAGAAACCGGAGGGAATACTTTGTCCGTTCGGGAGCTGTACTTCGGGAATAACAGCAATGAAATCCCGATGGCGCGCCTAAACCGCGACGATTACACCAATCTCCCGAACAAAAACTTCACCGCGAACCAGCCATATCAATTTTGGTTTGATCGGACGATCCCCAGGCCTGCTTTGTACCTCTGGCCGGTGCCTTCTGACCCGTTTGTGCAGATGACCGTCTGGTATTCCCGGCAGATCATGGACGTCGGCCAGCTTTATGGCGAGCTTGAGATCCCTCAGCGCTGGTTTTTGGCCATTCAGTCGATGCTAGCTCACCAAATGAGCCTAGAGCTGCCTGGAGTGCCCCTTGATCGCGTGACTTACCTCGAAAGACAGGCCGATAAGTACCTCTTGCAGGCCGAAATGGAAGAGCGCGACCGCGGCCCAATCTACCTTGCACCTGGAATCCAGGTCTACACGAGGTAGAAATGGCTCTTTTTCTCGACACCCGCGGCTATTCCGACATTGCGATCGCTATATGCGACCGCTGCCGGATGAAGCGACCGCACGCGGTGATGAGATCAGACCCCAATTTCCCCGGTTTGCAGGTTTGCGACCAGGGCTGCGCGGATCAATTTGACCCGTACCGCCTGCCAGCCAGGAAAACCGAGAAGATTACGATCAGATTCCCCCGTCCGGACGCTGACATCGCGGTAGACGACAACAACCTGATCACCACTGGAGACAATGAGTTTGTGATCTCCACCCAGCAAAATGATGATGATCCCAGCAACAACGGGAACTTAACCGGCATAGAGGTGTAGCGTGGCCAATGTAACGATTACCCAACTACCTGCGGCAGGTCCGATCACCGGTACAGAGTCGGTGCCCATAGTCCAGAACGGGCAGACGGTACAGACGACCACGGGGGCCATTGCAGCCTCACCTAGTCAAAACCAGACCTTCTTGACGCTCAATAACGAGCCCAGCCTACCCAATAGCCGGTATCTGTCGACCGGTACGGGCCTGGGGCTTAATGACGGTGGCGCGCAGTCTGACCTTGAAATTATCCTCAATGGCGCCTCCGGCAGCCTCGAAGCGGCCGGCAATGGCGTGATTGTGAAGACCGGTAGCACTACGGTGGCCGCCAGAACCATCAGCACGTCCGGGGCGGGCCTCACGGTCTCCAACGGTAATGGCGTATCAGGCAACCCCACGATCGCCTTAGACGGCCTCCCAGCAAGCTTAGCGAACATCTCTGGCACGGGCATTCTGGGCGTGGTCGGCGGGTCTTCCATCACGTCGATGGTGATCACTGGAACATCCAATCAGATCACGGTCGCGAACGGTGCTGGCCCCGGCAATCCGACGATTTCCATCACGACGGACCCGATCATTCCTGGCACGGGTGCTATGACGGTGCCGAAGGGCACAACAGCTCAGCGGCCGGGTGGCGTAGATGGGATGCTGCGTTTTAACACAGATACAGACGCCTTTGAGATCTACGACAGTGGCGGCTGGAGTGCACTGCCTGCTGGAGCGATTACGCTCATCAATACCGGCACCGGCCTGACTGGTGGCCCGATCACCACGAGCGGCACGATCTCGATGGCCAACACGACCGTGGCGGCAAACAGCTACGGTGCGGCCGATTCTGTCTCAACCTTCACGGTGAACGCCCAGGGTCAATTGACTGCGGCGGCCACTGTGCCCATCGCTATCAATGCGAACCAGATCACCACGGGTACGGTCATAACCTCGCAGGGCGGCACTGGACTGACGACCTATACCGCAGGCGACTTGGTCTACTACGCAACCGGCACAGCCCTTTCTAAGCTGGGCATCGGTGGCTCGACCTTCATGCTCACCTCCAGCGGCACGGCGCCGCAGTGGACAGATCCCGCGCTGATTACGGTAGGAAATGCGACTACCGCAACGACTGCCACTACAGCAGTCACCGCGACAAACATTGCCGGGGGTGGGGCAGGTCAGCTTCCATACAACACTAATGTCGGAGTCACTGCATTCTTGCCGCGTGACGTTCAGGGCTACATTCTTGTTGAAGGGCTCGTCAACCCGCAGTGGGAAAACCCAGCCAACATCACGGTCGGAAACGCTACGAACGCCGCTTCTGCGACCACAGCAACTAATATTGCTGGTGGTGCTGCTGGTCAACTCGTCTACAACGCTGGTGCGTCCAATACGACGTTCCTGCCACTAGGAACTTCTACGTTCCTGCTTCGTGCTGGAGCCTCCGCCCCCGAGTACGTCGATCCTTCTTCGGTAACGGTTGGTACGGCAACCCTGGCAACTTCTGCGACCAATGTTGCGGGCGGAGCGCTTGGTCAGCTCGTATACAACACCGGGGCGTCTACCAGTACGTTTTTGCCACTCGGCGCCCTTGGTCACTTCTTGTTGGCTGGAGCATCCGCGCCGGAATATGTTGACCCGTCCACGCTGTCCGTTGGTAACGCGACTACGGCAACCTCCGCTGTTTCATCTGCTAACCTGGATGGTGGCGCAGCAGGTTCTATTCCCTACCAGACTGCGCTGGGCGTTACGGCGATGCTTGCGACTGGATCGGGGGTGCTTGTGGGAGGCACGACGCCTTCTTACAGCACCGCCCCCACACTGACCGGCACGAATTTCTCAAGCATCCCGAATGCGGCTCTTGATAACAGCTCGTTGACCATTGGAACGACTGCTATATCGCTTGGGAACTCTTCGCTCACTCTTGGCGGCCTTACCTCCGTTGCGGTTACTCAAGACCCGACGTCGAACCTGGAATTGGCCACTAAGCAATACGTCGATGGACTCGTCGTCTCGGCAATTCACTTTCACCAACCGGTGCGGGTAGAGTCCCCGGTCCCGCTGACTGCCACCTACAACAACGGCGTCTCTGGTGTTGGTGCAACGCTTACCAATGCCGGAGCGCAAGCGGCTCTGGTTATTGATGGTGTCACACTTAGCGTCAATGACCGGGTGCTGATTTACACGCAGACAAATGCCACAGAAAACGGCATTTATGTAGTGAGCAATATCGGTTCGGGCTCGACCAACTGGGTTCTGACACGCTCGTCGGATGCTGATACCTACGGTCTAGCAAGCGCTCAGACACTTGGCCTGGGGTCCACTGTCTTTGTTCAACAGGGCGCAACAGGGGCGGGCGAGACCTACACCTGCACGACCTCTGGAACGATCACGTTCGGCACTACAAACATCGTATTCGCGCAGATTTCCTCTGCTCAGGTCTACAGCGCTGGTACAGGGCTAACGCTTATCGGTACGCAGTTCAGCCTGACTTCCCCCGTAGTTACCAGCCTGGGTGGAACGGGTCTAACCTCCTATACGACAGGAGATCTGCTTTATTACGCGACTGGTTCGTCATTCAGTACGCTCCCGATCGGCACCTCGACCTACCTGCTTACCTCTTCCGGTACCGCTCCTCAGTGGTCCGACCCATCAGGAGTGACGGTAGGAACGGCTACCAACGCGACCAACGCCAACACGGCGACAAACGTTGCGAATGGCTCTGCTGGTGGGATCGTTTACAACACCGCGAATAGCGTCACTACATTCCTGGCGCTCGGCTCGACAAACCACATTCTCACGGCGGGGGCAACCGCTCCTCAGTACACGGACCCGGCAACTATCACTGTTGGAAACGCTACGACCGCAGGCTCTGCTACGACAGCAGGATCAGCTACCACGGCCACCAACGTAGCAGGCGGCGCTGCAAACCAGATCGTTTACAACACCGCGTCGTCGACCACGAGCTTTATCTCCGCGCCTTCCGCTCCTGGTGAATACCTCGGCTGGAACGGCTCCACGTTTGTGTGGAGTTCGGTCTCTGCGACCTCTGCGACGAACTTGTCAGGCGGCACTGCGGGTGCTCTTCCGTACCAGACGGGTGTCGGTGCGACAGGGTTCCTGAACCTTGGAACGACCACTTTCTTGCTGCGGGCTGGTGCGTCTGCGCCAGAATATGTTGATCCTTCTTCTGTAACGGTTGGCAGCGCGACAAATGCGACAAACGCATCAAACGCTACCAACATTACTGTCACTGATAACACGCTATCTGCGTCGACTTATTACCCGGTCGTTTCGTTAAACACCACCGGAAGTAACGCGCCAACAACGTCGTCTACAAAACTATCGTTTGTTCCGAGTACGGGGGTTCTGTCAGCCACAGGGTTCTCTGGTGCGCTAAACGGTACGGTAGGTGCAACGACACCTGCTGATGGTACGTTTACTACGCTGACTGCTACTGGAGTAACAGAGTTAGGCGGTGATTCTACGAATCCTTCTTTAAAAGTAAACGATGTTGCAGGGGTTACCAGATGGTTAGAAGTAGAAGGTTCGGTATTAGGCAACCCTAGAATTTTTTCATGGAGTACAGGAAGTGCGACTGGAATGGTATTTACTACCAGGGGTGCTTCAAATTTTAGTTTTACAACAAATACATCATCAACAAACGAACAATTCCGCGTAGCCCACACCGCCTCTGCGGTGAACTTTGTACAGGTGACGGGGGCGGCTACTGGTGTTCAGCCAATTATATCTTCCCAAGGTAGTGATGCAAATATTGGAATGACGATTCGCTCAAAAGGAACTTTTGCTTGTGAATTTCAAAGTTCTGCCGGAACGGTTTTATTTCAGGCATTACCAGTAGCATCTTCTGTAAATTTTTGTCGTGTTGCTCCTGCGGTGGCTGGATCTGCTCCTGTTTTATCTTCACAAGGCTCCGACACCAACATAGACCTAGCACTAACACCCAAAGGAACAGGAAGGGTCACCACAGCCGCCGCAATAGTTGCTACTGGTGGTATTTCTGGTGGTACGTTTTAACTAAAGGAAATTTTCATGGCACTCTCAAAATCAATCGACACCGACTTTGGACTTCCTGCTACCTACTGGAACATTGGAGCGGTCGCTGAAGACTTCAAAGGCAAAGGCACAGAAGTGACCTTTTATGGCTACGCCTCCAAAGAGGCACGAGACGCTGGTAAACAGCCTCTGTCTGCTGGTAAGGTTCAGATTGCGGGTGATGATTACGTGGCCGGTGCAGATCGCGCACAACTGTATGCCATCATTAAGCGGCGTCCGGAGTTCGAGGGTGCCGGAGATTGCTGAACATGACCTCAACACTTTTCAGTATCCAATTTAGCATTTTCGGAGGTACCTTCTAATGGCACAGACCGGCTTCACCCCAATCATTACCTATCACTCCACGACGCCCTCGGCCGTCCCGCTGGCGGGCGATTTGGCCCCAGGTGAGCTGGCTCTCAACATTGCGGACATGAAGCTTTACGCCGAGAATTCATCCGGCGTAGTCACGCTTCTAGCGCAGGCTGGGTCTGGTACCGGTACGGTGACCTCGGTCAGCGGCACTGGGACGGTCAACGGACTGACCCTGACGGGCACCGTGACGACCTCTGGCAGCTTGACCCTGGGGGGCACGCTCTCGAACGTGAGCCTCACCACAGCGGTTACAGGCACCTTACCGGTCGCAAACGGTGGTACGGGCGGGGCTACGCAGGCGGCCGCTCGAACAGGTCTGGGCGCAACCACGATCGGCTCAAACCTATTCACCCTGGCAAACCCAGGCGCAATCACCTTCCCGCGGTTCAACGCTGATAACACCGTCTCCTCACTTGATGCAGCGTCCTTCCGCACGGCAATTGGTGCGGGCACAGGTGGAGGCACGGTCACCTCTGTGGGCGGTACTGGCACGGTCAACGGCCTCACCCTTACCGGCACGGTTACGTCGTCTGGGAACCTCACGCTTGGCGGCACGCTGTCTGGAGTGAGTCTCACGACCGCCGTAACAGGCATTCTGCCGGCGGCCAACGGCGGTACCAACAACGCCTTCTTCCAGGTCAGTGGTCCGACAAGTTCCGTCAAAACTTACACATTCGCTGATGCGAACATGACGATCGTCGGTACGACCGACACGCAGACCCTGACCAACAAGCGATTCACCCCCAGGATTCAGACGGTCTCCAGCTCGGCCACAATCACCCCTACGGGCGACACAGCGGATCAATATACTGTTACCGCCCTGGCAACTGCCGCGACGATTGCAGCCCCTTCTGGAACCCCTACGGACGGTCAGAAGCTTGTGATTCGGATCAAGGATAACGGTACGGCTCGGGCGCTGACCTGGACCACAACCTCTGGCGCATATCGAGCTGTTGGCGTTACGCTTCCCACGACTACAGTCATATCAAAAGTGGTCTATATCGGGTGTATTTACAACTCTCAGGACACGTTCTGGGACGTAATTGCAGTCGCACAACAACCATAAGGAGAAGAAGATGGAAGGCATGGTTCAGATACCCTTTACCTACACTGACGGGCAGTTTAATTATTCAGACGCGCTATGGTTGCCTGCGGATCACTCTTTCACGGAAGAGCAGATTGAGGCGATGAAGAAGGAGCGCTTTGATAACTGGGTGGCAATCATTACCAATCCGCCCCCCGGTCCATCTAATGAAGAGCTTGAAGCCAGTGGTGTTCATATACCAACTCAGCAAGAGTTAGTGGTGCCGCCTGCTGAAGAATAAAAAAGGATTGAGTCATGGCCGATAGATATTGGGTCGGTGGTACCGGCACTTGGAACACCACAAACACCACTAACTGGTCCGCTACAAACGGCGGAGGCGGTGGCGCATCTGTTCCCACGGCCGCGGATAACGTTTTTTTTACGTCGTCTTCTGGTGGCGGTACTTGCACAAACAGTGGAACAAACAACTGCTTGTCACTCAACATGACCGGCTATACCGGCACTTTTGCTGGCTCCGGAATAATCAATATCAGTGGAAATTTGACCCTTTCTGCAAGCGGATCGCTTACTTATATTGGTTCGTTTGATATGGCCGGATCTGCGGTTACCAGCACTGTAAATACAAACGGCAAAACCATCCCTGGAAACCTTAGAAGCAATAAAACAAACAACGTAGTCCGAATGGATTCGGCCGCTACGGTTAGCGGTCAGGTATCTATCAATTCCGCTGGATTCAATCTTAATGGCTTTACCGTGACAACCCCTTACTTTAATTATCAAGGTAATAGTCTTACATGGGGTTCACCAGCTGGGAAAGTAGTTTGCTCAAGATCTACAACAGGGTTAACACTTGGTGTTGGCGGCACGAATATTGCCGCTGGCGGAAGACTTGAGGTTCTTAGCCCGCCCGCAGGAATCACTGCTCAAGTTGGCGGCCAAGCACCAACGAACGTAAATATTGGAGATCACGCCGACCTTTATTTAATTAATTCTGGAACGGGCACCATAGATGTCACAAATGCATTTAACATTTTAGAAGTAGGGGCTGGATCATACTCAGTAACAAATGCTCCATATATTCGCAGATCAATGACAGTTGATCCAGGGTATACCGGAACATTTTCGGCCAGTATTATTTTGGAGGCGATTGATACCCTTGGAACGGACCTCAATCCAAATGGGAAAACATTTGGTGGTGATTTTACTGTTCTTACAAGACCAATTACATCGCTTGGGTTAGCGCCCATTCGGGTCAATCAAAGCGCAACATTTACTGGAACGTCACAAGGATTCAGGTATTTTGGTGGGACTTTTTCCATCACAAACAACTCAACGCTTACTGTTAATAATTTTTCTGTAGATCCACGGCCAACAGCAAACAACAGTAGCATCAATTTTCCGGGTACGTCAAAAATAAGATGCACTGGAACAACCGGAAACGTTGTTAATGTTGTGTTTGCTTATTATGTTCGCTGCACTGCTATTCTTAACAATAATCCAATAGAAGTGGTCGCGCCACCATCTGGCAACACAATTAACGTACGTGTTAATCAGGGTGAAGATGGGACCACCGGAAGAACAAAGTGCTTTGGCATAAGAATAGTGGCCGGAGGTACAGGGACAGTGTCATTTTCACATCCTGAAATTTCAAGCGGCCCAATCAATTTAAAAGATTTAATTGCAGAAAACGGCGCATATACATTAACTCTCTCTGGTGTTTCTGAATTTTATATTTCTAGAAATTTGACGTATGGTGGCACGCTTATAGCTAACCTTGTTACTTCATATTGGTTCAATTCTAATAATGCAACAGTTCAGGAAGTAAATCTTAATGGTGCAGGCGGTTTTACCATGTATTTGGTGAACAATGTCAACGGACCAGTGCGATTAACAAGTAATGCCGGTAGCGCCGGACAAGGAACTCATTTACCAAATCAAATAGGTCAGTTATATTTTGGCAACCCCAATATAGGTGCAGGCGCTGGGTGGATAGAGCTGCAATCATTTAGTTTGATGGTTCGTACCGGATTGCAGTCTGTTGCCGGTGCAAATGACACAAATATCAATTTCGGAACTGGAAAAATTATTTGTTATTCCGAAAGTACTAATGCTGTTTCATTTGGTTGGTATAATGACGCTACTTCTGGAACAATATCTGGATCAAGAAATGTAGAGTTGCTGCCGTTTGGAAATTTGGCAGACAACTACACTAGAAATCTTGTTATAAATAGTGTTCCTGTAGCGGGTAAAGAGATAAATGTTCGTTGCGTCAATACTGGAAGCACTGGGCGTGTTCTTGTTTCCTTGATTCAGGGTACTCTAACCCTTGAAAGTGGTGTGTACACCTATGGTATAGGTAGCAGCTCAACAGAAATGTATGGGAATATTAACCTGTTGGGTTCCATACTTTTTGATGCGTCTTTCTTTTTTAACGCTCCCTCTGCCGCATTTACTAGCACTATTACATCCAACGGTAATACTTTTAATACTACGTTTTCGTTAAATGGCTCTGGCCACACGACCGTGCTGGCAGACGCCATGATCTGCCGGACTATTAACCATATTCAGGGAACATTAAACTTAAATAACAGAAGTCTTACGATTACTACCAGTTTTAGTACATCGGGTACATCAGCTCGTACTTTAGCGTTTGGTACAGGATCAATAACCATAAATCAAAATGCTTCATTTACCAATGCTACTAGTACAAACCTGACAATGACTGGTACCTCCCGACAAATATTTGCTACGGTCGGGGCTTCTGGATGCACAATCACAACTGATTCAAGTCTTGCATCAACTAATGCAATAGACATCACAACTTTGGTTGTTGGTTCGGGAGGTACGGTCACCACCGGGGGAGTTGTCAGAAATTTAACGCTTAACGGCGGAACATATACATTTACTCGTGACGCGGACTACTACATTTATGGCGATTTGACTATGAATGGAGCGGTTACCACGTTCTCTGGCGGCACATCATCTCTTCGTTTTCAAGCGGCATCTGGTACCCAAATAATTAGTACCAACGGCAATACTTTTGGTGGCACCGGTACGGTTGTGATGAATACGTCCGGTGTAACCTATCAATTAAACAGTAATAGCACCTTTGCATCTGGCTTGTCATTTAGCAATGGCACGTTAAACCTCAATAATTTTAGACTTCAGGTTTCGTCGTTTGACGCACCGTCCGGAACAGTAAATTTCCAATCGTCTGGAGCTATCCGCTTAACTGGTAGTGGAGTGGTTTGGAACACTAGCAGTGGAGGTGGGGTAATTGCATCGGGAACGAACAGATTTGTTGAGCCAAATTTAAATAGCAATCAAACATTGACGTTTGGAACATTGATAGAAGCCAATACCTTTGACGTCAACGTTCCGACAACCGCATCTAACAATACTTTGACCATTTCTACCGGCAATAGTGTTAGAAGTTTGACGTTTGCCAATGTGGCTTATACGGTAGCAAACACCGCTCTGAATATTTACGGCAATTTGACGGTCCTGGGAACAACGCCCGTATTTACGGCTGGTTCAAATACGTGGACATTTTTAGCAAGCTCCGGCACGCAGACAATTACATCCGGCGGAGAGACTTTTGACTTCCCAATGACATGTAATGTCACCGGTACGCTTGCCCTGGGAGACAACGTTACGATTGGCTCTTCCCGCTCGTTTACGCATACCGCCGGGACCGTTAGCCTCGGGACTAGAACGTTGTCTACGGGTTTTTATACAACCAGCAACAGCAATGCGAGAACTATTAGCTTCGGAACGGGTGGACAGATTTCTTTGACTGGTACGGGAACCGTTTGGAACTCTACAACCAGTACGAACCTGACTTCTACCGGCACAACCAAAACGATTGCCCCGCAGCTTCCAGCGGCACAGACATTAAACTTTGGTGCTCTTTCTGAGGCGAATGCTTTTGATATCAGCGTGCCGGCTACTGCGGGTAACTTCACGCTCTCAACAACTACGAACGACGGTGTCCGTAATCTCACGTTTGCAAACGCTACTTATACCGTCAGCTTTAGCCCAATTACAGTGTATGGAAGCTTCACTGTTGCTGGAACGTCTCCGACTTTTACAAGTACGGCCAGCACAGTAACGTTTGCCGCTACATCTGGATCGCACTCAATTACTACTAATGGAGAAGTGCTCGATTTCCCGATAACAATTGCGGCCCCTGGAGCTACCTACACGGCCGGTAGTGCGTTGACCATGGGGAGTACCCGAAATTTTCAACTCAGCTCCGGAACGTTTAACACGGGAAACTTCAGCATATCTACCGGCACCTTTTCCTCGCCCCCGTCTGCTACCAGAGTTTTGACTCTTGGAAGCTCAACGTGGACCATTCTGGGAGCGGGAGCAAATGCGTGGGACGTTACTACCGCGACTGGTCTGACGTTGAATCGCGGAACGTCAAAAATTTCCATGAGTTCCGCATCCAGCAAAACATTTATTGGCGGCGGTCTAACATATGGAATTCTTGAACAAGCTGGAGCTGGAACGCTAGTGATTACCGGCAGCAATACGTTTGCGGATCTTCAGCGTTCTGTTGCAAGCATCAATACTATTTCAATGCCGGGTGGCGTCACAACTTTTTTTGAAAACTTTACATTGACTGGAGTTTCTGCTGCCGCTAGAACAACATTAAATACTGTTTCCGGCATCAGTACCATTTCCAGATCTAGCGGCACGGTCAGCGTTGATTTTTTACAAATTTCAAACTCGACTGCAACTGGCGGTGCTGCGTGGTACGCGGGAACGGGATCTCAGAACGTCGCAAATAATACGGGCTGGATTTTCACCGCTCCCCCGCAGGCAAGCGGCAACATGCTGATGGTGTTCATGTAAGTATGCTTCTTGAGCTCGCCGCTGCTAATGCGGCCTTTGCAGTTATTAAAGAGGCCATCAATAACAGCGGGGAGATCATCCAGGCTGGCAAGGCGGTATTTGAGTATTTTGATAACAAGGCAAAGATTCAAGAGAAGGTAATAGCAACACCGGATCACAAGCGCAACGACCTAGAAGAATTCTTTGCGCTGGAGCAGTTAAAGAAGCAAGAGCAGGAACTGCGAGAGATGTTTATTTACCAGGGTAGACCTGGGCTGTGGGATGACTGGCAGTCGTTTCAGGTGAAGGCAAGACAGCGCAGGGAAGCAGAGGCCAGGGAACAATTGAAGCGTGAGCATGAAAAGAAGGCTCGTCGTGCAAGGCTGATGGAACAGATCCTCTTGGGGTTCTGGCTTTTTGTATCTGGTTCGATATTTGTGGGGTTGATGATTGGTGCGCTCTGGCTATACATGCTAAAGGACCGAGGATGAAATACACCGCAGAAGAAATTCAAACGATGGTCTGGGCCGCTGTAGTTATCGGCGTGCTGTCGTTGCTGGTTATCTCTACTCTTGGCATCATCTTGAGTGTTTTGTTTGTCGATCATGACCTGACGCAGATGGCCCCCATAGACCAGAAGTTTCTTGAGATTCTGAAAGAGATCATGCTCGTGGCGATCGGTGTAATTTCTGGCGTTGCCAGTACGAAGATAGGAAAGTAAATGCCACATCCCCTTGCTGCTTTGCTGTCGATCGGTGAGAAAGTCATCGACAGAGTATTGCCAAGCCCGGAGGCTAAGGCTCAGGCAATGCTTGAGCTGAAGAAGCTTGAGAAAGACGGCAGGCTCGACGAGCTCCAGGCCGATATGAATGAGCAGGACAACCTCACGGAGCGGGCTAAGGCTGACATGGCCTCCGACTCCTGGCTGTCGAAGAACATCCGCCCCATGACCCTGATCTTCATTCTCGTGGTCTACACCGTGTTTGCCATGATGTCTGCCTACGGGTACAACGCCAACGAGTCCTACGTCACCCTGCTGGGCCAGTGGGGCATGTTGATCATGAGTTTCTACTTTGGCGGCCGGACTCTTGAGAAGATCCTGGCCATGAAGGGGCAGAAATGACTCAACTAACCAAGAACTTCAGTCTGGCCGAGATGGTGAAGTCGGAGACGGCTTTGCGTAGAGGCATGGACAACACCCCTGGGGAGACCGAGATTGGCAACCTTAGAGTTCTATGTGAAAGAGTGCTCCAGCCCGTCCGGGACCATTTTGCTAAGGGCGTTAAGGTCAACTCCGGATACCGGGCACCCGAGGTCAATGCCGCAGTGGGAGGGTCAAAGACCAGTGATCACTGTCGGGGGCAGGCTGCCGACATTGAAATTCCAGGCGTGGCTAATGCAGAACTAGCGCAATGGATCGCGGACAACCTGGAATATACCCAGCTCATTCTTGAGTTTTATACCCCAGGCGTGCCTGATAGCGGCTGGGTGCATGTATCGTATGACCCCAAAGATTTGAAGAAGCAAAATCTGACAGCAACACGCAAAGACGGCAAGACCGTATACCTCCCAGGACTCGTAGCGTAAAGGAGCGCAAAGTGGATTCCCAGGTTCTCATCAACGTTGGATTTGGTCTTGCAGGCGTCTTTGGCGGCTGGATTCTTAATTCCATTTCCAGATCAATCATCAAAATTGAGGATCGGTTATCTGAACTGCCCCTTATGTACGTCACGCGTGATGATTACCGCAGCGACATTACCGAGATCAAACAGATGCTCGGCAAGATATTTGACAAGCTGGACACCAAGGTTGACAAATGAGCTCCGCCACCAAGACCCAGCCCGAGAAATGGGAGCGCATTAAGGCGCAGGTGAAAGCTTCTGGGAAAGGCGGTTCACCGGGTCAATGGTCTGCCAGGAAGGCTCAGCTTGCCACCCAGAAGTACAAAGCCTCTGGCGGGGGTTACAAAGGCCCCAAAAAGGCGGATAATTCGCTCTCAAAGTGGACGAAGGAGGACTGGGGAACCAAGTCTGGAAAACCGTCCACGCAGGGCCCTAAAGCGACTGGCGAACGTTATTTGCCAAAAGCGGCACGAGAGAAGCTCACCCCTTCTGAATACGCGGCAACCACCCGAGCCAAGCGTGAAGGAACAAAGGCCGGGAAGCAATTCGTACCCCAGCCCGAATCGATCAAGAAAAAGGTGTGGTGATGACCGTTGCCGCCGTAATGACCTATGACAGCTTGGTAGACGATCTTTCTACCTACCTGGAGCGGACCGATCAGGCCACGCTCGATAAGATTCCCACCTTCATTATGCTGGCTGAGCAGGTCATCGCGACCGAGCTCAAGTTTCTTGGCAACCTGACGGTGGCCACCTCTCAGATGGTCCCCGGCCAAGCAACGATCGACAAGCCCGCTCGGTGGCGCAAAACCGTTTCGCTTAATGTGACGGTGGCCGGTAGCCGGCAGCCCGTGCTGTTGCGGAAGTACGAGTACCTTCGGGAGTTCTGGCCAAATCCGACAGAAACCGACACGCCGAAGTTTTATTGCGACTACGACTACACGCACTGGCTCGTGGCGCCTACGCCTGATATCGCTTACAACTACGAGGTTCTGTACTACGAGCGGGCACAGCCCCTGGACTCGTCGAATCAGAGCAACTGGTTTACCCAGTACGCGCCCCAGGCAATGCTGTACGGATCTCTTTTGCAGGCCATGCCGTTCTTGAAGAACGACGAGCGCATTCCCATGTGGCAGGCCCAATATCAACAGGTCATCACCACCTTGCAGGCCGAAGACATCACTCGGGTGGCTGACCGTCAGAGCATAGTAAGGGATGCATCATGAGCTTTATCAGCCCATTCACCGGCAACGTCATTCAACCGACCGACGTCAGCTACCGCACCGTCACTCTAGCGGCCAATACCACCCTGGAGTGGCCGATCAATGGCAACGCCACGGATAACGTCGCGGCCAGGATCATGAACGTCACCGCCTCGTCTGGCGGCCTGACCCTGCGGGTACCGCCTGCGAACCAAGCTTCGGTTGGCGAAGATCTTCTTATCCGTAACGTGGGTGCTAACACCTTCACCCTGGCGGACTACGACGGCAATACGCTCGTCTCTATGACCGCGGGGCTGGCTCGGTACATCTACATCACAGCAAACACCACCACGGCCGGCACATGGTCCGTATTAGCCTTTGGTGCCGGGGCTTCTGCGATTGATTCCTCAAGCCTCGCAGGCAACGGTCTGAAGGCCATCGGCGCCACGCTGAACTCAGCAATTAATGTGACTACCTTCGCGTCGAACTACACCGCGCTAGATACTGACCGAGCTGAGAACTACGTCTGGACCGGCGGGGCGGGAACCCTGACGCTTTCTTCCTCTGCCACGCTGGGCAATGACTGGTTCATTGTGGTCCGAAATGGCGGTACCGGCACGCTCACGATTGCAACCACTGGCGGCGATCTAATCAACGGATCGTCGACTGTTGCTTTGCAACCGGCAGATAGCTGCTTCGTTACATGTTCGGGAGCTGCCTTCTACACGGTAGGCTTGGGCAAGTCGACGCAGTTCAACTTCACGCAATTAACCAAGGCGGTTACGACCGGGTCATACATTCTGACCGCGTCTGAGGCCTCCAACGTCATTCAGAAGTACACCGGCACGCTGTCGGGAAACGTAACTATTCAGCTCCCCCCGACGATTCAGGTCTACTACATTACCAATCAGACTGACGGCACGGGCTCTGGGTACACGATTACCTTTACCACGGGCATCGCAGGCACCAACACTGCCGTCGTGCCCCCCGGTGAGCAGGTTATCCTGCTGTGCGATTCCGCCAACCTATTCAATGCCTCGACGATTGCCGCGGGCGCTGTGACCCTTTCCCTGCCTAACGGTACGGTTTCCTCTCCCCCCTTAAACTTTGCGGCCGAAACCACCACCGGCATGTACCGACCAGGAAGCGGCCAGATTGGCTGGACTGTCTTGGGGAGCCTACGGATGCTGCTCAATGCTTCCGGTCTAGGTATCACCGGATCTGGCACCTTCTCGGGTGGCATTAGCGGCGGGACGTTCTAATGACCGAAAAGGTCTTTTCGATCGACACCCTACCTGGGGTGCAGCGGGACGGTACGGTCCTAGATCGTCAGTATTACACCGACGGTCGGTGGGTTCGTTTCCAACGCGGCCGCCCCCGCAAAATTGGCGGATTCCGGGTCATCTCTGACCAGATGCAGGGTCCGTCCCGCGGGATATGGGTCAACCCCTCAGACAACTTCAACTCGGTCTTTAGTGGGTACAACAATGGCCTGCAAGTCTTAACGATTGACGATAACGGGGTCGGATCGGGCATCACAGACTTCACCCTGTCTGATTTCACCCCCTCGGACCTCAACTTGTGGCAATTCGACGGGTTTTATGACGTTGCCGGGTCTGGGGTCCAGAGCCTGATTGCTCACCCAGGCCAAAATCTGGCGGCCATCGACGCCACCGCCGACACTCCGGTATTGATTGGCAGCATCACTGGCAACACAATGAGCCAGATTGGGGTTTTTACCGATACGATCACAGCCACCGGCACCGCTACGGTCACTGTCGCAGTGGTTAATCCACTAATCGGAGTAGGCCAGACGGTCACAGGTTCGGGTATACCCGCAGGAACCGAGGTCATTTCGGTCAATGGCACCTCGATTGGGCTGAATAACGCGGTCCCAGCCGGCACGATCTCCGCCACCTTTGACAATAACGTGCAGGTTTCTGGCGGCGTAGTCGTTCTGCACCCCTACATCTTTGTTTATGGCAACAACGGCCTGATTCGGAACTGCTCTGCCGGTAATGCTCAAGACTGGGTCTCGGCAGACGCCAACGAAAACAACGTGGCGAGCGGCAAGATCGTCAAGGGCCTGCCGGTTCGAGGTGGCTCTAACAGCCCTTCAGGCCTCTTCTGGAGCCTTGATAGCCTGATCCGTGTGTCCTACGCTCCGCAGTCCCTGGGAATCGCAGGAACGGCCGATTACGCAGCTCCAACCTTCTGGCGGTACGACATCATCTCCAGCCAGAGCTCGATCATGTCGTCGCAGTCGGTCATCGAGTACGACGGTATCTACTACTGGTGCGGTGTAGACCGGTTCCTGCTCTATAACGGAACGGTCAAAGAGATTCCGAACTCGATGAACCAGAACTACTTCTTTGACAACCTGAACTACACCCAGCGGCAGAAGGTCTGGGCTACAAAAGTTCCCCGGTTTGGCGAGATCTGGTGGTTCTACCCCCGCGGCGACTCCACCGAGTGCAATGACGCGATCATTTACAACGTCCGAGAGAATGTCTGGTACGACGCTGGGCTGGCCGCAGGCTCTCGCAGGACCGCCGGTTACTTTTCCCAGGTCTTTGCCTACCCAGTCGAGGCTGCATGGCCAGGAACCGTATCTGAGGTCATCGACAGCGGCACATACAGCCTGACCTCTGGTTCTCCGTTCCTGTATTCGGACACGTACAACGACTTGGTAGCCGTCAATCAGCTCGTAGTGGCCTCGGCTCTGCCTGCTAATACCCTGATTCAGGACATCACGTCGAGCAACATTAAGACGCTGACGAACCTCGTTGGTGGGTCTCTGTACGTCGACAACACCTACAACAACGTGCCCCTTACCGGAGGGTCTGGATTCGGTGCGAAGGCCACCATCACCGTTACTGGTGGCGCTGTGGTCAGTGTGGTCGTGACTGACGTCGGAGCTGGTTATCAGATCGGTGACGTGCTGAGCGCATCTAACACCAACCTTGGCGGTGCAGGCTCCGGATTCTCAATTGACGTGAGCGCGATCTACGCCCAGACCATTCAATTGACCCAGAATGCCCTAGCCACAATTACCGAGACCGTCACCTTCAGAACACGCCCGAATCTGATCAAGGTCTACCAGCACGAGATTGGTACGGATGAGATCGATGGCCAGAACGTGAACGCCATTCAGTCCTACTTCGAGACCAGCGATCTTGGTCTGGTGACCGGTGGGCCGTCGCAGCCTTCTATGGAAGGTCTGAATCGATGGCTGCGCCTGGAGCGGGTGGAACCTGACTTCATCATGACCGGCAACATGAACCTATACGTTACAGGCCGCCCGTATGCTCAGGTCGAAGACAAGACTTCAGATCCTTATGTCTTCGCGCCGAACACCAACAAGATCGACATGAAAGAGCAGCGGCGAGAGCTTCGGCTGAAGTTTGAGTCGAACGAGGCCGGTGGCAATTATCAAATGGGCCGCGTGCTGTTGAGCGCAACCTACGGTGACGTCAGGGGCTACTAATGTCTACCGTATCGCCTCCACTCGTATACGATCCAAGATTCCATACGTTCGAGTCTTGGGCTTCGCTTATGTGCGAGCAGTACGCTTCTAACCAGCTTGCTATTCCTACGCCCCAGACGGACTGGAAAGAGTGGGGAGACGGACTAAAAGCAATCGACGTCTTCGTCAACGAAGCAATACCGAACACAGAAAATTTTGATAACTGGTTTGACTGGGCATCAGCCCTTCTGGCCGCGATCAACCCGACGGTGATACCAAATGGCTGAAGTCTCTGAAAACGAGTTGCAAGAAGTTCTGGATATCGTAACGGCGTTCTATAAAAAGCACGTCAAAAGCGACGAAGAGGTCAACGTTCTCTTGCAAAAGCTTAGCTCTATGGTGCAAGACCAGGGGACGAAGCTCGTGCATTTTGGGGGAACCGTGTTCTTGACCATGGTGCGTGACAAGGGCTTGATTGAGTTTCACCCCATGTATGCCGAATACGATCAAGATTCTCTCGCAAGAGAACTAGATCAATTTGTTGACTACGCAAAAAGCATAGGCGTCAAAACAATCTTCACTTATACCAAGCCCAAAGACGAGTACGAAGACGTCATACAGGCTGCATCTCCCATGTTCGATATGTTTGAAAAAGATGGCAAGCGCATCTTTATAGTGGGGGTGTGACATGGGTTGGAACCCGAAACGAGATCTACAAAAAGCCTGGAGAGGCGTAGAAAAGACAGTCTCCAAGGCTGTACCCAAAGAGATCAAAGAAAACCCAGCCATTCTTTTGGTGGCTGCGGCAGTTTTTGCTCCCCACCTGATCCCACAAATTGGTCAATACACAGCATCTGCTGTTGGTCTTGGTGCTGTAAGCCCTGCTGTTGCTGCCGGTATTGGAGCTGGGGTCGTATCAGGAACGATGACCGCCATTCAAGGTGGTGACGTTGGTGATGTTCTTAGAAGCGCGGTTATTAGCGGCGTCGCTGCTGGTGCTGGAACTGCCGCTGGCAGTTATGTCGGCACTGAAGTTGGATTTGCTGTTGATGCCTCTATGCCTGGGTTCGGAGTCACGGCAGGTAATATAGCCGAACGAGTAGTAAGCGGCGCTGTACGCAGTTCTCTTCAGACTGGCCTGCAAACCGGAGATTGGGCTCAGGGGTTGAAGACTGGCGCAATCATGGGTGCTGCCGCGTCTTTGCCGGACATTTTTAATCAATCTGCCGCGTTTCGAGATCTTCCAAACTTTGCCAAAAACATAGTCGCGCAATCGACGATTGCATCTGTAACAGGCGGAGACCCTGCGGAAGCAGCAATCACAGCGACAATGCAGGGTGCGCTGAAACAAGGCGCAGAGGTTTTCTCTCGCATGTTCAAGGCAGACCCGAACGGCGATATTGCAAAGTTTGCCAAAGAGAATCCAGAGGCTGCGTCATTAATGATGACGAGCATGGGCTCTGCCATAAGCGCAACGCTAACGGGCAAAGATGTCAGTGACGCGGTGATGGATAACGCGGTCAAATTTGCTACTGACAAGATGCGCCAGGGAATACGCACCGGCGTAATCCAGAACAGCATTCAAAAAGCTCAGCAGAACTACGCCGAAGTAGAAGACCTGACCGCGGAAATAAGCTCAAGGAATGCAAAGCTTGAAGAGCGTGTGAAGGACTTTAATAAAAGCATTCCCTACTATGACAGGGTTTTTGACAGAGAGGCTAAGTCTGTTCAGCAAGCTTTAGATGTTGTTAAACAAGACTATCAAGCTTATAAGTCGGCCGAGCAGGCATACTTGAATGGTGGGTCTCCTTGGACATACGATGAATTTGGTAATTTAGTTAGTACCGGCGTTTCTCTTGAGCAGGTCAATGCTGCTGCAAATAAAGTAAATGAAAGCTATAAAGTTTTTCAAAACAGGCAGGACAATTTTGACGTTGTCAATAGAAGCATTTCTGAACAGGTAGCCAGTCTAGAACAAGAAAAAGCCGACATCGCTAAGCTGTACGACGGCGCTCAAGCAAAAATTGACAATGTCTCAATAAACTCTTTTCTCTTTACCAAGTATTCTGATGAGCTAAAAGACGACATTCTTGCAAACGCTGAGGCGCTGACAGATCCCAACAAGTACGCGCTTTATCAAGAGAAGCAAAGCAAGCTTGGTCTTGCATACGATGAGTACCTTAAGAGCTTGCCGCCTGATAGCGTAAGCAACAAGGTCTATCCGAACACGGTCACGCCGAACTTTAAGATCGACAGTGACTACAACGTCATCGATCGCAAGAGCAATCAGGTTATTGGTAGGCTGCCTGCTGATCAGCGAGCTATTGAAACCGCTCAGATAAGCAGAGACTCAAAAACCGGAAACATTCAAATTACATCCGGTGCGAAGGCTAGTAAAGACGATGACTATGCTTATGTAGACCCGGTTACTGGAAAGCCAAAAATAAGAGTGACTACGTCTGCTCCAAGCGATGCGGGCACACTCATATTGAAGCAATCGTCCTTGAATGGCGTTGATTTTGTTTTGGAACCAATTGTTGTGACTGCCACCAGAGAAGGTGCAGAAACGCTTAGCGCATTGCAAACTGAAGACCCAATGGCTTGGTACTACGCTGTTGCCAACATGCCAGAAAAGCAGCGCGACAGGTTTATACCTCCAGAGGTAAGCAGAACAGTATCAGATACCTGGAAAAATATTAAAGAAGGCGTTCCTCAATCTGTTAAAAACGCTATCGTTAATGTTGTCAGTGCTGCCAAGCCAGAAGCAACAACGCTAGAAGCGCTTTCCGCGATGGCGTATGTCGGCAAAAACTTTGCGGATGTTTTTGGCGCAAACAATGTTATCTCCCAGAATTTTGACAAGGCTAATGTTTACATTCAGGGCATGCTTAGTGCAGCAGCTAAAAATGACAAAGACGAAGCAAATCGCATCATGGACGCGGCGAAGAACGCTGGCGTGCTTGATCAGACCATTGCTGCTTTTGAGGCGTTAAGAGCTTATCCCGCTGCAATATTCCAGGGTGTCGGTAGCATCATGGGGTCAGCAATTTTATTGGCGCCAGCGTTAGCGTTGAGTACAACAGCTGCGCAAGCTCAAATTGCGACGTATGGCCTTGGTGGCATCCAGGGCGCGGGTATTGCCAAGGGCACTCTATACGACGAGACAAAAAAAGCTCTCACAGCGGCGAATGAAAAGTACAAACTAGGTTTAAGTTCCGGAGAAATTGAGCTGCGCGCTCAAGAGGCTCAGGCATATAACGGAAAAAATTTAGATCTGATCTTTGCAAACATGGCTGCCGGTTCTTTGGCTGGCGGTAAGGGCGCGGAGCAGATCTTCACTAAACAGATTGCAGCAGACATTGCACAGGGAGTAGCTCAAAAATCAGCCGCTAATCAATTTGTAGCTGGTGGCCTTGATATGGCTCGGGCGGGGATTAATGAGGGCATCTGGGAATACGCGCAGGGTGCAACTGAGCGTGGTACGGCCAACATCAATCTACAGCGGCAAGGTTTTGACATTCCGACCATGCAAGGTGTGCATGGGGCTGGTACTTATGAGGCTTTGATAGGCGTTCCGAGTGCTATTGGCATAGGTGGAGTAGGTATAGGGTCATCGCCACCACCGCCACCTGGAAGCGGAGGCATTACAGGAATAGGGCCATTTCCGCCATCGGGATCTGGCAGCTCAACTCTTGATGGCGCACCGTCATCACGGCCACCAACGTTGGCTCCATACCTTTTGGCTCCTACAGAAAGAGCCACGCTCGACGTGCAGGCTAATCAGGTGGCCGCTCTTAATGATGCATATCGGCAGACGGTTGCACCGCTAGAAAACAAGTCATCTGACATCGTCAAGCAATATGAAGCAGCAGAACAGTCAGGAAACACCGCCGCGCTTGGCGACCTTTCGATGGAGTGGGCCCGAGCACAAAGAGCGATTAATAGCGCTCAGGCTCAGGCAGAACAGCAGGTGCAGAACATTCTTGCGCCTGCCCCAGCTACTGCTCCGCAGGTAGACCCGTTTGCTGTGGAGTACGACAAGCTTTCATTTGATCAGCAATTCCGCGCAGAACAGGGACTTGCTAGCCTGGGCATTGCCGATCCGACTAAAGGAGAGGTGGCGCAGTTCGCATTAGAGGGCCCGACCGCCTTTATTGGTCAGCCCCGTCGCACTACTGCAACGGCTGCTCCGGCTCCGGCCCCAGCTCCGGCTCCCGCACCTGCACCAGCTCCTGCACCTGCGCCAACTCCCGCACCTGCACCAGCTCCTGCACCTGCGCCAACTCCCGCACCGGCACCAGCTCCGACTCCGGCTCCAACACCCACTCCTGCGCCCACTCCCACGCCGGAGCCAACGCCTACTCCGACTCCCACCCCGGAGCCGACCCCTACTCCCACGCCAACTCCTACCCCGACGCCTACACCGACGCCGACCCCAACCCCGACACCAACTCCAACGCCAACCCCGACGCCCACTCCGACGCCCACCCCGACACCTACCCCTACCCCGACACCGACTCCCACGCCTACGCCTACGCCGGTTCCACCAGAGCCAGTACAGCCACCGCCACCACCGCCGCCACCTCCACCCCCAGAAGAAACCGAGGCAGAGAAGGCAGCAAAGGCAGCGGCTGCACGACGGGCTTCGGAACAGCGGCAACGTCGTCAAGCTGCTCTTGGGGGCGGCCTGAGTGCGTTTTTGGCCCCTCGTCCGTCTTCCTCGGCAGAAGATACGTATGGACCATTCAACCCATTAGTAACCGGCGGTCAAACTGCCAAATTTGAGGGCCCCCTACAGGATTTCCTGGAAAAAGTCGAGACCCAGTCATATACTGACGACACACCTTTCATGGCGCCAGAGGGGCAGCAATCCACACCTGAAACGACAGATATGAATGCTCAACCTGCTCCAAGCTACTTTAATTACGGGAAATCCTCGGAAATCGACGACACGTTGAACGTGGCGCGTGGGATCGACTCGCAGATCTCATCGATGTTTAATCCGTTCAGAGCCCCAGGCGTCGGCACGCCGATGTTTACTTTCAAGGAGGGCGGGCTGTCTACTCCCATGTTTAATGAGGGTGGCACCACTCGATACGGCCGGTATGCTGGGGGCGGGCTAAATGTGGTGCATCATTCTGGCAAGCCCCGTATTGATTTCCGCGAAGGCGACGCGGTGACCGGACCTGGAGACGGGCAGTCGGACGATATTCCTGCCATGCTAGCCGACGGTGAATTTGTATTCCCCGCTGACGTGGTGGCCGCTCTTGGGAACGGGTCTACCAAAGCAGGCAGCGACAAGCTTTACGACATGATGCATTCGATCCGCGCACAGGCTAGATCGGCGCATCCCAAGGACTTGCCCCCGCCGGCAAAGTCACCACTGGATTACTTGAAAGACAGCCCCAAGAAGGGTTCTAAAGACAGAAAGGCTAGGAGATAACCATGTCCATAATGCAAGGGGCGCCGTTACCAGATATCACGACGACCAGAACCACCGCGGTTGCTGGTCCAGACTACTACACCGATTACCTGACCGATCTCTCCCAGGCTGGTCAGACTGCCATGGGCCGGTCTCCGTCCGAGATGGTGGCCGGTTATGACCCCCTGCAAGATCTTGGGTACGGTCAAGTCGAGGGTGCTGCTGGCGCTTACAAGCCGGGACTGACTGCTGCCGGCCAGACGGCCGCGACGGCTGCGGGTGGTATCACGCCTGAGCGCATTACGTCTTTTATGAACCCCTACACGCAGAACGTCGTCGATGAAATGGCGCGTCTCTCGCAGCAGAACGTGCAGCGCAATGTGCTGCCAATGCTGAAGGCTGGGTTCGTTGGTGGCGGTGGCCTGGGCAGCCGGCGGTACGCTGGAGCCCTTGGGCAGTCCATGGCAGACATTCAGGCGGGCCTGACGGGTCAGCAGTACGGCGCCCTCTCAAAAGGTTATAGCGAGGCTCTGAAGGCCGCCATTGACGAGGGTAGCCTGCTGAATCAAGCAGCTCGCACGCAGGCTGATATCGCCGGTAAAGAGCAAGAGCTCGGGCTGACCGGATCTGGTGCGCTTACTAAGGCCGGAGCAGAGCGGCAAGCTTACGAGCAGAGCATCCTCGACGCGCCCCTTAAAACGGCCACCACGGCCAACGCTCTGCTGCGTGGGTTCACCATACCGACCACGCAAACGGAGACGACGGTGGGTCCGAGAGGCCGTGATTATTACCAGCAATCCGACCTACAAAATGTTCTCGGAATTATTTCTCTGCTTGGTGCGGCTCGTGGCGGTACGTCTGGCGAGGGTGGAACTGCTCTTGGTACGGGGTTAAAGAGCGTATACGACTGGGTTAAAGATTCGTTTGGTGGAGCGATTCCTGGCGGCATGAGTGAAGATGCTTTTGACGAAATACTTCGTAACGAAGGTTTCAACCCGGTTGACGACGATTACTACAGTCCTTTCTAAACGGTTAAATCATGGCTACGCAACAATCTAAAGGCGCTTTAGCGGGGTTCTTGCCGGAGGTGTCGCCGGAGGCGGCGGAAGCCAACCGACGCTACATAGAGGCTCAGCGCAAGCTCGCAGAGACGCTCGACGTCCGCAAGAACAGAACCTTCGATCCAATGTGGCTGGCGGCCGCTAAGGGCTTTCTGGCACCCACTGGAAGCGGTAGCGCTTTTGAGGCCTTCGGTCGTGTCGCAGAGAACCTTGGTGCCGCTCAAGAGAAAGAGCAGGAGCTAGCCAAGACCATTGCTAGTCAAGAGCTTGAGCTTGCTAGTGCAGAGCTAGGCAGGGAAAGAATGCGTCAGCTAGATCGTGTTTACGAACAAATGCGTAAGCGCGGTGATGGGGGGCAAAC